>JAESFJ010000032.1_pt1 | contig 261638 bp, 243 predicted proteins | sample 9266161 | NCBI WGS metagenome assembly JAESFJ01 (sample SAMN14506165, study PRJNA617096) | algae metagenome | isolation source: Calothrix sp. FI2-JRJ7 and co-occurring heterotrophs from granitic desert soil | place: USA: Red Pass Lake area, Fort Irwin, California | collected 2000-06-01 | reverse complement strand
CTAAAACAACGAAAATGGTTGATACATTAATCGCGATTGCACTTAATTTGTTCAACCCCAAACATTTAAGAAACTGGTTTGCTAACTGCTGTTACTGTACCTCATAAACCTGCAATCTGCTGTAAATGCCTTATAAAGCCCCCCCTTATTAAGGGGGGGTTGGGGGGGATTATAATTCACAACTTAGGCAAAATCTCAGGTAGCAACGAACCAGGAACTTTAGATAAAGCTAAATTTTGTCCTTGAATACCTAGCTCGTTATGAAATTCGCGTATAGTTTTAATTATATATGAGAGCGTAGTTTGATACGTCTCAGGCTGTTTACTCATACCGTTAAGCGCTTGCAAATGATTATCTAACGCAGCTTCTAAATGCTGCGAGCGTTCATTTTTATTTCCATCATAATAAGCATCGGTAACAAGTTGATAGTGCGCTAGTCCTAAGTTGTTATGCGTGGCAAAAACATCAAAGCTTAATGTTATTCCGCTTAGTGAATGCGCTAAATTCAATGCTTCTTGATAAGACTTAATACATTTTTGTAAATATTCGTGTCGTTCTTCTTTTGGTGTTTTAACTTGATTTGCTAAATGCCAATAAGCTGTTCCAAGATTATTTTGTGTAGCAGAACATGCAGCAGGTTGATTTGCTGGTGTTCTAAATTTTAAAGCTTCGTTATAGGCGCCAATGCAAGTGCGTAAATGTTCGCACTCCTGTTCGTACTGGGCAAGATTCCAATAAGCAGTACCAATATTGTTTTGAATCATCCCATATTTTAAGGGTTCTTGATTAGGGGTGTAATACACCAACGCAAAATTATACGCAGTAATGGCTTTCTTCAAATGCACAATAGGAAGGTTGTACTGTGCCAAGTGCCAGTACGCAGTGCCTAAGTTATTTTGACATGCGGCAAATTTGAGCGGTTCCATGTCGGGAGTACGATAGCGCAGTGCTTCGGAATATGCGTCCACTGCTGACTGCCAGTTTTCTGCCGGACTGGAAAAGCGTGCTAAGTCACCGTATGCTGTACCTAAATTATTTTGTACCCGCGCGTAAGTTTCAGGATTGGTTTGCGGTGATACTAATTTTAATGATAGTTGATAAAACTCGATTGCTTGCTCAATATATGACTGCCCCTCCTCTGAGTTGGGAGGAGTACGGTACAACATCCAATATAAAGTCCCTAAGTCGTTCAAGATATCAGGAACTTGAGGCGATACTTCATCATATGTAATTGCCTCTTGGTAAGCTATTATTGCCACCATTAAACTTTCTAAGTTAGACTGTCCCTGCTCAATCCGCAAGCGATATAAATTACCAAGCTTTTGATATCCAAGTGCTAAACTCTCTTGTTCAGCTTTTTTACTATGTAATTCTTCAATTTCCTCTAAAATTACTTGGGGTGAAGTTGTTTCACCTTCTGCACGAGTATCCAACGTCGCAAGCACAAGCTCAACTAATTCTTTGGTGATGTGTGTAAAACGTTCGAGTGGTGACTTTTCAGGTGCGTTGGATGTTTCTCTGTTTGTTTCTCTACTTGTTTCTCTACTTGCAGGTTCATCACTAGGTAATCCTACCGCGAGCAGTTCTGATTTTAGCGGTTTTGGTTCTTTCTTTTTGTGGCTACGATTGACGGGTTGTTCGGTTCTTTGAAAATCAAATGATGCATCTTCGCTATCTATTCCACCAGGAAGAATAGCATCATTTAATATAGATTTTTCCAGATTGCCTAAATCTACTTCCTGGGATGAAACCCTTTCTGAACTCTTAGTTTTAGCTGTAGGTGTTGGTTCTCCAGCAAAAGTAAACACACCCGTTCGACACCGCCAAAACTGTGGCGCCGATTGTTGTATAGCATGTAGCCACGGACGCGGTACCCAGACTAATAAACTCGACTCTAAAAATCGATTTGATTCCTGTGTTGTACGCTGTTCAGTTAGCCGCAAATAGTGTAAAAATAGGCGCTGCGTTGCAACAGGTTGTCGCGTTAACTGCTCAACTCCAACTATTTGAAATGCTGGTATTGGTAGCGGTCTACCTGGAGTATCTTTTGTGCCACCTACAATTGGTGGTGGATAATTTATTAACCACTGGTTAATTTGGGCAATAGGGTTTGGGTCACTCAAATTCAACCGTAACGTTACCAGTCGTGGATACGCTGATGTACTAGCTTCCATTAAATTGGTTTGCTGGTACAAAACCTGCCCTACTGGATATGCCAGCGTTGAATGCAACCGTGCTGCCACCTGATTTCGGAGGTTTAAATCATCACACACCGCCAAAAAGACTTGTCTCCGCAAGCCAAGACTTAGGGCAAGCTTGAGACGGTGGTACACTTGCTTGTTCCAAGCTGAATTTTCTGGGTGTGTAGCTTCATTCACGCTCATGGTGGCGTCACATGCCTACTTGCTGTTTACATTTAATTGGATCAGATATTTGCTTTTTGCTACCTATAGCTCTTGCAATGACTTCGTTTTTCTACTTTAAACCCTGCTGTTCAGGACAAATAGTGATTTTAAAGTTATTCGCAAAACAAGTATCTTATTATACGCATTACTTTATGTAATTTTAACAAATAAAAAAGCAGGTTCACACTATCGAGTGGGAACCTGAAAATGATAGCAAGTTTTTTGGCTTGAGGTTTTCTCAAGTTTTAGATGCTGAAATTTGATGCAAATTTGAATAAATATTTAAGAACGTATTATTTTCTAAAGGTCAAGATACCGAAAATGCCACAAATATTAAACCACCAACTAGTACAAATGCTGCAACTCCCAGAAAAATGTAGTTACGCTTTTGCCCATCATTTGGAGGTTCTGCGGTATATACTTTTGGTTCTCTTGCGAAATTATTAAGACGACCGCCTTCTTCTGTGGTATAAGGCATGAATTGTTCCTTTATTTAAGTTCTTTTGCTTTATGTTACATAACTAGGCATAAGTACTCTCACCTTAATTTACAAAAGTTTATAAAGTAGGGTGCGTGACGCCACGAAAAAATTAAAACGTAGTAACAAGACTTGTAGCGTCACGCACCAGTTCAAATTGATTATGACAATAGCTTCGTTCTAGTTTATAAAGTAGGGTGCGTGACGCCACGAAAAAATTAAAACGTAGTAACAAGACTTGTAGCGTCACGCACCAGTTCAAATTGATTGTGACAATAGCTTCGTTCTAGTTTATAAAGTAGGGTGCGTGACGCCACGAAAAAATTAAAACGTAGTAACAAGACTTGTAGCGTCACGCACCAGTTCAAATTGATTATGACAATATGGTAAGTCTTGTTGTTGGTGGTTTGGTGCGTGACGCTACTGGATAATAGCTTCGTTCTAGATTGTTGGTAGCGTCACGCACCCTACTTGATGGTTCCTGTTAGGGGGGAGGAGGCGCTAGCGTAGTCTTTAATTGGCATTCTGCCTGCTAGGTATGCTAGGCGCCCAGCGGTTGCGGCGAGGTTCATGGCTTGTGCCATGAGGGGAGCGTTTTGTGCGAGAGCAATAGCGCTGTTAATTAGTAATGCGTCGGCGCCCATTTCCATTGCCTTAGCAGCTTCAGATGGGGCGCCGATTCCAGCGTCAACGACTACGGGGACTTTGGCGTTTTCAATAATAATTTGGATGTTGGCGGCTGTTTGTATTCCTTGTCCTGAACCAATAGGCGCCGCTAATGGCATTACAGTAGCACAACCAACTTCTTCTAAACGTTGGGCAAGTATTGGGTCGGCGTTAATGTAAGGTAATACGGCAAATCCTTCTTTGACTAACTGTTCTGCTGCTTGTAGTGTACCGATTGGGTCTGGGAGTAAATACTTAGCATCGGGTATTACTTCTAACTTGACGAAATTATTATCTTCTTGTCCTAATAGCTTCGCCATTTCACGTCCTAATCTTGCGACACGAACAGCTTCTTCAGCAGTTTTACAACCAGCAGTGTTTGGTAGCATCCAAATTTTACCCCAATCAAGTGCTTCTGCTAATCCCTCATGTCCTGGAGCATTGGTTTGAACTCGTCGCACGGCAACAGTAACAATTTGACAACCACTCATTTCAACACTTTTTTGCATTTCCTCAATCGAACGGTATTTACCTGTACCTGTCATTAAACGAGAAGTAAAGCATTTTCCGGCAATTTGAAGTAAGTCAGAGGGTGCTACTAAAGAATTGGAAAGTGATAGTCTCGTTTCAATATTGCTTTTTACTATATTGCCGTTACTAAAGTTAGCGGAGTGCGTAAACATAGGTGTAGAGGTTTTTTCGTTTTTTTGGAAGCGAGAGTAATGGAAATGTTGAAGTAAAGCATCACTATTTTGCTGTGTAAGAGAGTCAGCGATTAGTAATGCAGTGATTGGTGTTAGTAAAATGCCGTTACGGTAATGTCCTGTGGCAAAGGTTAAGTTTTTATAAGGACTTTCACCCAAAATTGGTAACTCGTCAGGAGTTGCGGGTCGATATCCCCACCACATTTCTTCTATTGGGTAATCTTTTAACTGTGGAAATAATCGAATCGCGTTTTGCAGTAAGCTTTGAATTCCGCTAGGAGTATTGTAAGGTGTGAAACCAACATCTTCACTTGTGGCGCCGATAATAATTCGTCTATCGTGCCTGGGAACAATGTATATTTCCTCACCATATAAAACTCTATTTAAGGGTAATTCCGTAAGGAAATCTGGAACGCGCAAACTTAGCATTTGCCCTTTGCGAGGATGTACGGGCAAAGGGAACAATTCGTTTGTCCATGCTCCTGTTGCCAAGATGTAATGTTCAGCACTCATTACACCTGCACTAGTTTGTACACCTGTAATTTGACCCGCAGAAATTAAAATACCATTGACGCGACAATTCTCTTTTATTTCCACACCAAGTGATTGTGCCGCAGTTAATAATGCTCGACTTAGGGCACGATTATCTACTTGTCCATCTTCAGGATACCACCAGCCACCGATTACTTCTTCGCCTAGTCCCTGCTGGTATTGGTGAATTGTTTGAAAGTCTAACCAATAAGAATGATTATCTTGTTCATTTTTTACTTTTACGTCATATACTGGTGTTAAAATGCCACAAGCCCAGTATCCTGTATTTATACCTGTAAGCTGTTCGAGTTTACTTGTCCATTCAGGGTAAAGACTACGTGAGCGTAAACACAAATCACGCATTGCCCCTGGTAAAATCTTCTCAGCATCAGGCGCCAACATTCCAGCAGCAGCAGTAGTAGCAGCAGCTTTATTATCGCGACTGACTATAGTAACATTGCAACCCCGTATCTTTAGCTCAATGGCGGTTGCCAAAGCAATAATACCGCCACCAATAATTAAAATATCACTAGCCATCGCTTACAAGTCGTTAGTAATTAGTCGTTAGTAATTTAGTCATTAGCCAAGGGTCTTACATGTTACAACTCCAAGAGCATGACTTACAACTACCCAACACTTAAACTCATAGCGCATATTCTACGTCAACAGATATAACGACCAATAACTCGTAATGCAACAAAACAAAAGCACAACAATATAACTATTGTTGTGCTTTTATATTAATAATTGTTTACCTGCTTACCATAAAGCCTTAATTGGCGTGTTGCCAGAGTTGGAATCAGAACCTCTTGAGGTTGTAGATTGGTTTTGGTCGATATTGGTTTCGTTTGTGGTTGAACTATTATTATTGTCGCTTGGAGCTGCGTTGTTGTTCTGAGCCACGGCGCCGCGATTGCCTGTACCAGTTGTTGTACTGTTAACATTGATGTTAGCAGGCAAAACACTTGATGCTCGGTTTGGCGCCTGTTGAGGTGACTGAGCAGTTTGAGGACCCATTGGATACAAAGAACCGATTAAAGTACCTAACAATATCGCTAAACCGCCTGCCATCAAAACTAGTGGTGTCCATCTACCCATATAAATATTCCCCTTAATTAAATTTATTTGTGTACACCTTATTACTTCCACTTATGAGATGGAAGTCCAGACAATTTGAGAACCATGTCCCCAAAATCCGTCATATTTTGTTACCGTTAGGTCACCTAAAACTTTAGTTTGGCACGCGAGACGTAGATTTCTGGTGGGAGAATGAGGAGGTAGAGAACGACGAGCGTTATCACGCCAGTTGCTTGGTGAGACTTCCCCTTCTATTTCAACAGCACAAGTGCCACAACTGCCGATACCACGACAATTAATTACATTAGAACCGCCATTGTACAGGTCAACATCATTGACGAGCAAAACTTTTCTTAAGTTTGCTCCACTTTTACATTCAATTGCTTTACCCTGAGCTAGTACCTTTGGCATGTTATTTCCACTTCACGTGCAATAGCTTCTGTTGTATATTTACACATCACCGAGGTAGTTGTCTTGCTTCTTAAGAACGTTATGACCAAAAATTCTTCACCTCAAATCTGGCTTTACGACACCACGCTTCGAGATGGCACTCAACGTGAGGGTTTATCGGTGTCGATTGAAGACAAATTACGCATTGCCCGCGCGTTGGATGAGCTTGGTGTTCCATTTATTGAAGGAGGTTGGCCGGGTGCGAATCCGAAGGACGTGCAATTTTTTTGGCAATTACAATCGGAACCGTTAAAGAACGCACAAGTTACAGCTTTTTGCTCAACTCGGCGCCCCAACACAACCGCTGCAACAGAACCAATGTTACAAGCAATCCTTGCTGCTGGCACTCGTTGGGTGACAATTTTCGGCAAATCTTGGGATTTACACGTTATTGAAGGCATAAAAACTACTTTATCAGAAAATCTCGCGATGATTCGCGATAGTATTGAGTATTTTCTTAGCCAAGGGCGTTGCGTTATTTACGATGCCGAACATTGGTTCGATGGCTATAAAAATAATCCTGAATATGCGCTACAAACTTTAACTACAGCAGTTTCCGCAGGCGCCGAATGGATAGTTTTGTGCGACACCAACGGCGGCACCTTGCCCCACGAAATTAGCCAAATAGTATCAGAAGTTACCAGCCATTTGGGCGCCGTCAAACTTGGAATTCATACACATAACGATTCGGATACCGCCGTCGCCAATGCCCTTGCTGCGGTCATGGCAGGCGCCACAATGGTTCAAGGCACTATCAACGGCTACGGCGAGCGCTGCGGTAATGCTAACTTGTGTTCTTTAATACCGAACCTTCAAATTAAGCTTGGTTATGAATGTATAGAAGATAACCAAATAATTAGATTAGCAGAAACGAGTCGTTTCGTTAGTGAAGTAGTGAATTTGGCGCCAGATGAACATGCAGCATTTGTAGGACGTTCGGCTTTTGCTCACAAAGGTGGAATACATGTTTCTGCTGTAGAACGAAATCCTTTGACATACGAGCATATTCAGCCAGAACAGGTGGGAAATAGGCGCCGGATTGTGATTTCTGAACATGCAGGAGTCAGCAATGTGATAGCAAAAGCGCGCACGTTTGGTATAGAACTTAATAAACAAAACCCAGCGACGCGAGAAATATTAGAGCGACTAAAAGTATTGGAAAGTGAAGGGTATCAGTTTGAAGGGGCAGAAGCAAGCTTTGAGTTGCTGATGCGTGAAGCATTAGGTACAAGGCAACAATTTTTTGAAGTCAAAGGGTTTCAAGTGCATTGTGATTTAGCACGGGGGAAAGAAATAAATAATGCCCTTGCGACAGTAAAAGTTGCTGTGGAAGGTAAAGATATTTTACAAGCCGCAGAAGGTAATGGGCCAGTAGCAGCTTTGGATGCAGCATTACGCAAAGCCTTAATAAATTTTTATCCTCGTATCAGTGAATTTGAACTATCTGATTATAAGGTGAGGATTCTTAATCCAAATGCGGGTACAAATGCTAAGACGCGCGCGTTGGTAGAATCACGTAATGGGCAACAGCGCTGGACTACTGTAGGTGTGTCAGCAAATATTTTAGATGCTTCGTATCAGGCTGTAGTTGAGGGGTTGGAGTATGGGTTGATGTTAAGTGTAGGGGCGCCTGCATTTTGCGCGGTTCACATCATATAAACTTTCTTGTGGGATGGGCATCCTTGCCCGTCCAATATAATGGATGGGGGCGGGTTTACGGGAGAAAGCGCTTCGTTTTAGGATATTGGTTAACCTGCCCCGACGATAATCATGGCTTCTTATTTCCGTCCCAATATTGATGCAATGGCGCCTTACGTACCTGGAGAACAGGCGCCACCTGGTACAAAAATTATTAAGTTAAATACGAATGAGAATCCTTATCCACCTTCATCTCAGGCAATGTCAGTGTTGCAAAATATAGATAGCGAATATTTACGACGCTATCCTGACCCTTATGCAAACGGGTTCCGGCAAGCTGTTAGTGATGTGCTGGGTGTTCCGCGTGACTGGATAATTGTTGGTAATGGTAGCGATGAAATTTTAAACGTGCTGATTCGAGCTTGTAGTGAAGGTGCCCGTAAAATTGTGTATCCAATGCCTACTTATGTTTTGTATCGTACTCTAGGAGCAATGCAGCCAACAGAAACTATAGAAGTGAGTTATGGTGAAGATTTTAAGTTACCTATAGAAGAATTAGTTGCTGCAAACGGCGCCATAACATTAATAGCATCACCGAATAGTCCTGATGGACACGCGGTGCCAATAGATGATTTACGCTGTTTAGCTTCGCGTCTAGAAGGAGTTTTGGCTATTGATGAAGCATACGTTGACTTTGCAGAAGAATCTGCCTTGGCACTTCTAAACGAATTTGATAATGTTATAAGCTTACGAACTCTCTCCAAAGGATACTCCCTAGCAGGACTACGATTAGGATTTGGTATTGCTAATCCCAAAATACTCGAAGGTTTGTTTAAGGTTAAAGACAGCTATAACATAGACGCTATCGCTTGCGCTGTAGGTGAGAAAGCAATGCGCGACCAATTTTACAAAAATGAATGCTGTCAAAAGGTAAAGTTGAACCGCACCAAATTAGCCTTAAGCTTGCAAAAATTAGATTTTAAGGTTTGGGAATCACAAGCAAACTTTCTCTTCGTACAACCTATTCATGCAAAAGCCGAAGTACTTTACTTAGAACTCAAGCAACGCGGTATACTAGTACGTTACTTCAAACAACCGGGTCTTGATGATAAGTTACGCATTACTGTAGGCACAGACGAACAAAATCAGACATTAACTGATACGCTGAGTAATATCCTTTACAATTGTTTGTCTCAAACTTAATCTGAATAATTGCCAATCTCATATAAACCTACTTGAAACTCTCACACCGCGCATCCAGTGATTGGCAATCAAGATCAGATAATTTCACAATCATTCTTAATCGCTATTCAGTTATCTATTGATTTGAAGTTGATCACAAACAGTTACAAACTGTCCCATGCTTGGGCTACTACTTGACTTAACCAGCGACGTTGCTGTTTATCGAGAACCATGTCATCGGCAAGTACTTGTGCCGTGAGTTCTTCGAGAGATTGACCTTGGGCACGGACGATTTTGATTACACCTGCTATGGCAGCTGCTACCAATTCTTCATCTACTGGCGCCTGACGTAGGTCAAAAATTTGTTCTGGACTGTTTGGGATAGGATAATTCATGGCGTGATGTAAAGAGCGAACTAATGGATGATAATTTTTGATAAACTCTTAAAATTTCTTTACTGAATTTTCATCTAGCTGATAGGGCGGATATTACCGCACTTTACAGGTTTGTTAAATCTGTCTTAATGAGTAGATTTTTCAGAGATTTGCCAAAAAAATGAAACAACTGCTTTATTTAGAAATTCCAACCCCCGATACAGCGTCAGTTCGAGACTGGCTGCAAAACGATTTTGCGCCTGGACGAGATACTGATACTTGTACAAAATCAAGAACTCCTGACGGAATTCGATTGAGAGTAGCTTCTACATCCCAAAAAGCCACTATTCCGGACAAACTTCAGGAACTTTCGATATTTGTATGGTCAGTACAGCGAACTACCTACTTGAAAGTTTTTCGCTGGGGAGATAGTAAGTTTCCTAGTGAAGCGCAAATTGTCAAGCGTCTTTCAATAGAAATTCGCAACCGTTTTCCCAATCAATACCCTGAACCACCAGAAATTGATTTATCTCATCAAACTATATTTGAAGCCTTGGCGCCACATTACCCAAGTACCGTTAAGTACTTCCAAAAAATGCCCAACGGTGAATATGACCTAAAACGCGCGTACTGGTGGGAACAACGTTGGCGCCAAGGTGTAAGAAACCCCACCCAACCTCAGCAGGTAATTTTTTCTCATCAACATGGGAAACAAAATTCTACTTCTACCCAATATGACATTATTTACATTGGTGGCGCCCTTGGAGTTATTCATGCAGCAGTAATGGCGCAGCTTGGGTATAAAGTATTACTAATCGAAAGATTATCATTTGGGCGAATGAACCGCGAATGGAATATTTCACGAGATGAAATTCAGAGTCTTATAAATTTAGGCTTGGTGACATCAAATGAAATTGAGTCGATTATTGCCCGTGAGTATAAAGACGGTTTCAATAAATTCTTTGATGCCAATAATATCAAAAAACTTAAGGCACCTGTATTACATACACCAACTGTATTAAATATATCCTTAAAATCAGATAAATGGCTGCAAATGTGCGGCGATAAATTAAAAGCAGCAGGAGGTGAAATATGGGATGAGACGGAGTTTATTCGTGCTGATATAGATAGTTCTCAAGTCAGTGTTACAGTTAAAAATTTGACTAATAATGTCGAAAAACAAGTTGATGCCAGATTATTAGTAGACGCAATGGGAACTGCATCACCAATAGCTTGGCAGTTAAATGGCAGTCGAGCATTTGACAGCGTTTGCCCAACAGTAGGAGCAGTCGTCAGCGGATTTGAAAAGGGAGTATGGGATTCACATTACGGTGACGTTTTATATAGTCATGGTGATATATCACGGGGTCGGCAGTTAATTTGGGAGCTATTCCCTGCTGAGAATGATGAATTAACGATTTATTTATTTCACTACCATCAAGTTAACGCCCTTAATCCTGGTTCATTATTAGAAATGTACGAAGACTTTTTTACAATATTGCCAGAGTATCGGCGCTGTGACGTAGATTCATTAGAGTGGAAAAAGCCAACATTTGGTTACATACCTGGACATTTCAGCACAAATGCTAACTCGCGCACCGTTGCCTTTGATAGATTAGTCGCAATTGGAGATGCAGCTTCGTTACAATCTCCATTAGTATTTACAGGGTTTGGTTCACTAGTTCGCAACTTAGAACGTCTTACCAAACTTCTGGACTGTGCTTTAAAGCATAATTTATTGAGCGCACAACATTTAAATAGAATACGTGCGTTTCAAAGTAACATTGCAGTAACTTGGATGTTTTCTAAGGGGATGATGGTTCCAACAGGAAAATTCTTACCTCCTGAACGCATTAACTCAATGTTAAATAACTTCTTTGGTTTACTCGCAGACTCTTCTCCTGAAGTTGCCGAAAACTTTATCAAAGATAGATTTGATTGGTTGACATTTAACTTGCTCGCACTCAAAGCAGCTAGAAAGAATCCCGCTTTACTACCGTGGATTTGGGAATTAGCAGGCGCCAAAGATTTATTTCGATGGTTAGGTAATTATATCAACTTTACTCGTCATGCAATAGTTTGTGCATTATTGGGCAATTGGTATCCTAACTTTCTCGCTAAAAATCAAAAAAGGCTAGAAAGGAACCCAGGTTTATGGTTACGACTGCTAGCTATTAAGTACGCAATTAAAACGGGTAAACCACCATCCAAGCAGCAAATAGTTCCCCACGCTGCCACAACAACAACCGTCCAAAATCCAGAGGTGATTTAACAGTAACTACCTTTGTCAATTTTTTTCAATGCAAAAACTGTCATTGTGAGTTAAATTTGTCATTGTGAGTTAAATTTGTCATTCTGAGCGCAGCGAAGAATCTTTATAAGTCAAATAAAAACAATAAGATGCTTCACTACGTTCAGCATGACAATTAGCACTTAATATGATATATTAAATAGTTAATTTATAATGAATATTAGTTAATTATGATAAAAATTATTTGGAAAAAAATCATAGCATACGTATTTTTATTGCTTATCACCGCTGGGGTAATTACAAATTATGTAACATCTGCTCAAAGTACACCAGTCTCTCCAAACACTTCAATAGCAACAGTAGAGTTTGAAATTCGAGGTACTGAACCATTCTGGAATATTGACTTAAGCAAGCGCGCGATAATACTTTCAACACCCGATGCGAAAAAGCAAACTTTCGCTTATGTACAACCGCTTTCTCCAGTCGGACGTACTCCTGATACCATGCGTGTATATAAACTTCGCGGTGATAACACGCTAATTATTAAAAAAGCGAATGGTTGTAGTGATGGAATGTCTGAAATAGAATATACTTATTCGGCAACTTTTATTTCGGGCAACAAGGTTTTAGAGGGTTGTGCCAATAAAAAATAAACTAAAAAAGCATTAAAGAAAAGTGGAGAGCAGTAGCATATGACTTAACTCTCCACATCTAACCTTACAAAGTTCCATTTTTGACTAAATTCCGAATAATGTTATCTTTTACCATTAACATACGTGAAGTTTGCATAAGTATATCTAACATTTGCTCACGGGTTAGGTCTTGAGCAGACTCTTGCATTAAGCGCATTTGGAATTGTTGCTCTAAACTTAATTCAAACATAGTAGTGTCCATAGTTAATCTCCTTGAGGGTTCAATTAAATCGAATAGCAGATTCGTTATTTCTTATTTACTAATTTATATTCTCGTAACAATATTACACACTATCTTGCGACTGAATTCAATTTTGAAATTGCAGATATATGTATCACTTAAGATATCTCACACGTTTATCTAAAGACTGAAAAACAATACACAAGTATTGATTACCTCTTAAGGTTGAAGAATTATTGATTATATCGGTCTTTTACCGTAGCTTTATGGTTTGTAGACACGAGATATACCTAGATTTTATAATTAATATAGATTTTTTTTATATATCGTTGTTCTTCAGGCGCCGTCGATTAAATTTTATTCATAAAAAAATGTATTCATCAAGACAAAAATAATTTTTATTTAAAATGCGTCAAATAGCTGTATGTCATCAGATAGATGCAAACTAGATTTGATATCGGGGATAATAAAAAAGTTATAAAACTACCTCTATACAAAGACATAAATTGGCTGATTTTAATTTGAGTAGTCGAATGAAGTTAAGTTCCGGGGCGCCAATTGTGTTAGGGTTGGTAGCACTTGTGATAGCACATTATGTTGCACTAATTTTTCGAGTTAGTCCAGCAGTATCTCTATGGTTTCCACCATCCGGAGTTGCCGTAACACTCAGTTTGTGGTTTGGTTGGGTAGGAGTTATCTTAACGTGGATAGCTTCGTTTTCAATGTCTCATTTGTGGGGAAATGACGGTTGGTTTAGACTCGCAAGTTTGACGGATGTAACAGAACCTTTAGTAGCTCTACTTCTATTTCGTTATTATTGGCGCAGCAACCTCAATTTTAAACGATTAAGAGATGCAGTGACTTTTATTATCAGCGCACCAATACTAGGTTGTGGAGCTTCTGCGCTGGTTGGTTGCTTGCTGCTTTCAACTGTAGGTAAAATGTCTTGGCTTTCCTTAAGTGGAAATATTTTGCGTTGGTGGTTAGGTAACGCTATTGGAGTAATGGCAGTTGCACCTTTACTTTTATTGCTATTTACTCCAATTTTAGTTAAATATAGCTATATTCCGTCTAGAAGCCAACAATCTTCCCAATCTTCGATACAACTAACGGCGCCTGATGATAGTACTAATTTAAACTTTTTCCAGGTAGATAATATTACCCCCAATTGGTTGGAAGCAAGCATTATCTTAATTTTGTGTATATTTATTGCGATAGTCACAGTACATAAAGTAGACACATCGAGCATATTATTTCAAAACTACTCATTTTTAAACTTTATCCCGATTATTTGGGCAGCAACTCGGTATCAAATTGTCGGTGGTACATTTACCGCGAGTTTCTGTGTATTTGCTACGATTGTGGCTTATATTATAAATTTTCCCAATGCGAATACCTTACTTATACCCTTTGATTCAGAAATCTTACAAGTTCACAAACTAAGTTTATTCGTTCAGTGTGCTGTTAGCTTATTAATTGGTTCTGCCATAACCGAACAAGCTACAATGCAAACAATGCTTGCCGTCGAACGTGTGCGTGCGGCAGAATATCAAGCAAAAGCTCAACTCACTCAACAATTAGAGCTTTTCAATATCCAGCTACAACAATCAAATCAAGAAAAAGACGAACTATTAGAACGTGAACAATCTGCTCGTAACGAAGCTGAGTTAGCAAACCGTGTCAAAGATGAATTTTTAGCTGTACTTTCCCACGAACTGCGAACTCCACTCAACCCAATTTTAGGCTGGACTAAACTATTGCAGGCACGTAAACTTGATGAAGCCAAAACAGAACGTGCGTTGGAAAGCATCGAACGCAACACTATATTATTAAATCAACTTATAGACGACTTGCTCGATGTCTCAAGAATATTACAGGGTAAGTTTACACTTAATGCAGCAGTAGTAAACTTAGAATCAGTTATTCAAGCGGCAATTGAGACGGTTCAACTTGCAGCAAATGCGAAATCAATTAATTTGCAATTTGTACAAACAACTCAATCCTCAGTAATGGGGGATATAAATCGATTACAACAGGTTATATGTAACTTACTTACAAACGCAATTAAGTTTACGCCAAATGGTGGAGACGTAAATATTATACTATCAGAGATAACTAATGGTGATTCTAATACATCTAATTATGCTCAAATCACCGTCACAGACACAGGTAAAGGCATAAACCCAGAATTTTTACCTCACGTATTTGAACGTTTCCGTCAAGCGGATAGCAGCATTACACGCACATTCGGTGGATTAGGTTTGGGATTAGCAATTGTGCGGCAAATAGTCGAATTGCATGGAGGAATCGTAGCAGCAGCAAGCGAAGGTGAAAACAAAGGGGCAACATTCACAGTTCAATTACCAATATATAAAAATTAAATTTTGTTAATACTAAAACCTCCACTAACCTGCTAATTCTAATTCAACTTTAATTATAACCACAAGTAAAAACAGCCCCAGTAATTAAAATAAATATCTTAGAATAAAGTTTTTCTTAACACCAAACTTAATAAGAGCGTAAATTATTAGTACATGCGCTTAGAACGTTCCAAGTACATGAAACAAAAATAGTCATTGTATTAGTTTGTGTACTAAAAAATATCAAAGTTGAGTAGCAATTAAATACGAAAAAACCTCGGCTACCGCACCGAGGTGTATTTTACTTCAAACATGATGGGAGATACTATAAAACCGATATCAGAGGATGGAATACCTTTGATATTAAGTAATGTAACGTTTTATTTCAAAATCGTCAAACTCTGAAGGTATACAAACCCGGTTTCTGGGTTTCTTGTATGTCCTACTTTTGAACTAATTCCTTGGCGATAGCTAATGCTTCAGGGGGAATTTGTGTAATCAGACGGATGGGAAATGCTTGTGTAGAAGCAAACTGAGCATAGTCGGCAGTTAAAAACACTTCATATTTTTTGGCTTCGGGTGTAAGTTGAGCCGCAGATGCTAGTACAATACTCTTTACATAATTGCGGACATCAACAGCTTGGGCGCCAACAATTTCACCCCCACTGATGGGAGTATCGATTTTGCCGCGTTGGTCAAGAGTTGCGTTTGGGTCTTTTACACTTAGGTGAGTGGCGCCTACAATACCAACTAGAGATTTAGGATTTGGAAGTTTGTCAAAGCTAATTACTTGTTCGGTTAGTGCGGGTGTTGTTTTGTCAGCGGAAGCAGCAAGTATAAGCGTAGAAACTTGTACTTTAGATAAACCAGTATTGCCAAATAATAAAGATGTAGTGGGGTTTAGTGCAATAACCCGTTTGATTCTAGTGTCGCGAAAAGAATAATTGTTTTCTGGTAATTCCTGAGCAATACACTGCATACCTTCACCGAGACTAACAACAGCAAGATTATCTTTACACCGTTGTTTAAGAAATTCTAGCTGATAAAAGGCGCCACCAACAGCGAGTGCAGTACTTCCTCCAAACGAGTAACCAAGAATAATTACATTATTAGTAGCGAGTTTGCCAGTCAAAGGAAAAGACCTATTACGGTTACTCGCATCAAGTTGGTCTAAAACAAAACTAATATCTTGAGGACGTTCTAAAAATTCTTGTGGCTTCATAATTCGGTTCTTGCCAACAAGTGCCGAATTTACATTTGCTTCGTTGCTCCCAGGATGCTCTAATGTAACTACGGGATAACCATGTGATGCTAAATGCTCCGCCAAATATTTTAATTCTGTGCGTACAGACCCCAGTCCATGAGAAAAAATAATTACAGGTTTACTCGAATTAACCTCTTTTGACCAATATAAATCAACAGGTATTTTTCGTCTCCGTTTTTTATCATCTAAGTCCAGCTTCAAAATTTTAACTTCTGCTGACCCAGGTTTAGAAGCATCAAGTGGTAACTTTAATTGAACTTTGCGACTGCTCAAACGAGGTTCTATTGCTGCCATGAACCGTTGCGTCTGCCAAAACGCAGTATTAAAACTGCCTGCAACTTTAAAAGCTTGTGGTAAATCTATTTCTAACTGCTTGCTAGGATAATTAGCTATAAATGATAATACAGATAAACCTTGAGGCGCCGTTGAACCTAAAACCAACGCACCACGCACAGCTTGAAACCGCGCATCATCTCGGCGCCGAATTACACTTGACAAGTCATTAAGAACAGTCGAACCAATACGTGTACTTAATAAATTATTCATCGTCACAACGCTAATTGGCACATTCGTCCGCAATGCTGTAACAAGTTGCTGACGCTGCTGTAGCGATAAACCTTTTGTATAAATATCATAGCCACTAGGAATTTTACCCGTTTGTGCTATTTGTTGCAGTTCCGAGAGCGTAATCGTCTCAGTAAATGGCCCATATCTCACCACTAAAGTATCAGCAGCTTGAGCGGCGCCAATTCCTAAAACCTGTGTTGTTGCAAATGCACCCAATAAACACACAGCTAACTCAATCATTTTCCGGCGTTGCGCCATAAATATTGTTACCTTATATTGTGGTAATTACCGCAAAAATACGGTGAAATTGGCAAAGCACCGGAATTATATAATCACTACTGCGCTTCTGTCCAGGTTATATTTGCTAGTTTTGATTGGAAGAATTTGCAAACACGAACAGTTAGTCAAACCTTAAAAAACTTATATCAATTAGGCTACCTTCAACGTCAACGCAACGGAAGTTACAGAATCACAGACTACATAAAACTTCTAGAGCGATGGGAGATAGGTTATACTGAAACGCTACGTCCAAAATTATTACTTGGAACTTTCACTTCTGTAGGGGAGCGTAAGTTTTCGCAAGTTGCAGATAATATTATTAACTTGGCAAAAGAACAAAATTTTTTGATTGGTGGAGAGTTAGGCGCCGCGATAGTAACATCATATTTAAATCCAATTGGCGCCACATTACACGTTTTAGATAATCATCGTCTCATTGCTGCCAAACTCAAGCTAAAACCTAGTCCACAAGGAGAAATAACTTTTTTACAACAGTTTGGAGTTAATAACGCTTTAGGTAATAAACAAGAAGAATTCATTGCTGACCCATTACTGATTCATGCAGAGCTAATGCTTTCAAATGATGACCGTTTGATAGAAACTGCCGCGCGCGTTTTTAATTTATATATTGAAGATGCTACCACCCTGCGGGAAAACTGCGCCCTTCGTGCCCGACTCATAACACACAACGTAGAGACGCGATTAAATCGCGTCTCTACCAAATTGTTGGAAATCTAAATCAATTTATCCGTTACATCCGTTGTATCCGTTGCCAGGGTTACTCTTCTAAAGATTTTGCGGTTTTAGATAGTAACTTACCTAAACGTTGAACGGGACCTTTAAATCCTCTTTTTGCTTCGTGAGCTGCTTGTTGAGTTTGCTCACCCAAACGAGTTAATACTTCAGCAATATCAGTAGCTTTAGGTTTGCTACGCTTTAATACTTGCTTAAGCTCTTTCAACCCGTTAGCAATTTCTTTAATACTTTCGTCTTCAGAATTATGCAATACTTTATACCAAGTATCAATGGCGCCTACTGAAGTTTCGCTATCAACTTGGGTTAAGTCACCATCTAAAGTATCTATCAAGCCATCGATTTCTTCGATTTGCTCGTGTTCTTCAATTTTACCTACAGTGTTACCAACTTTAGTTAGTTGTTTACCTAGTTGTCGTACTGGAGTTTTAACTTCTTTTTCAGCGTCCCCAGCATAGTTAGCTGTTTGTTCGCCAATTTCTATTAAAACTTCACTAATTTCATGTCCTGTAGCTTTGTTGCTTTTCAGGAGTTTTGCTAGTTCTTTCAGGTGCGAAGCTATTTCTTTTACTTCGGGTTCTTTAACTTTTTGCAGTACACCTTGCCATTCACTAACTAGTTCAACTGCTGCTTCTGTTTCTAGGTCGGTCAAATCACCACTAAGTGTTGAGCGTAACTCATCTAGCTTTTCTAATAAGTCATTATCAGCTTTTGAAGAGGCGCCATTTTGTTGTGCAGGTTGCTTTTCTTCTTCGTTATGGTCTGCTTCCTGCTTACTTTTTGCTTGTGTTTTGCCTGCCATAATGTAAAACTTGCTACAGAATTGTGTAAATGTATAAGTTTTAGTTTACGAATGTACAATATCAGTTCCCTCATTCTAAAGAGCCAAAATCAAACGAATGTATTATTTATCGTTTGGTAGAGGCTTTTTTATTTTTTATGATTATTCAATAAATATCAAAGCACAGGCAGGATGCCTGTGCCACAATGCCACAATGAAGCTGTTAAAATTAAGGCGCCAGTCTACTAAGTACTGACATATCTTCTTCGTCTAGCTCGACAGGAATACCGCTACGAATCAGCTCGGAAAAATCTTCGTTGGGTACCATGATTGTTAAAGTATACAAACGTGAGGCGCCTGTATTTTTTATCATGTGAGTACCTGTAGGTGGTACTAGTAAACTATCTCCAGTTTTAATTGAAACATTTTTGCCATCACAAACTGCTACTCCTTCTCCTTTAAGCACGAAAAACATTTCTACTGCCCATTGATGACGGTTGGGTGGAGTTTTTCCACCAATATCAAAAATTTCTACGCAACAGGTTAAAGACGTATTAGCGCTCTTTGTATCGAAAATAATTGCTAATCGATTTGAATCATCGGGACTAATGCGATAGACTTGATAATCTTTGAGAGATCTAACGACAGGAATAACACAACTCTTTACTTGCATATAATTATCTCCTATGTAATCTTGAACTCCTCGTAAGGTGCGTGACGCTACGCTCATCACTTGCTTCGTTTAAGAATTATCATGGCGTCACGCACCCTACTGCTTTATAAATTGCTTGGGAGTCGGTGACGAAACCAAAGCATTGTTTGACGTTATATATAGTTGCTTGCCAGCAATATTCAGGTGATGTTGTGGCAGTACAATCTTCTATTAATATGCAGTCGTATCCTAAAAAGTTTGCATCTTGAAGTGTTGCCATGACACATTGGTCGGCATTTACTCCTGTAAATAATAGTGTCGTGCGTCCTAGGTTCTGAAGGATACTATCTAAAGGCGTATCCCAAAACCCTGACATTCTATACTTATCGACGCGAATATCAGATGGCGCCTGTTCTAGTTCATCTACTACTGCTGCTGCCCAACTTCCTGCCATTAATACATGGGCGCCGTTTGCTGGTAACGGGTCGCCTAAACCTACTCCTTCTCCTGTAGGATTATATACATGTAGGACGTTGGCACTAATGTTCATCAAATCCTTACGATTACCCCAATTTACCCAAAGTACAGGAATATTAACTTGGCGTAATATTGGTAATAACTTTTGTAATGGTTTAATTGGTTGCCGTGCAGGCGCCACATCTACACCAATATGCGCTAACCAACCATCTGGGTGACAAAAGTCGTTTTGCATATCGATAACGAGAATGGCTGTTTTCGCTAAATCGATACGTACTTGCTTGGTAGCAGTTGTTAAAATCACAGGTTGTGGGGATAGTGGAGGACGAGTAATATCAGCAACCTCGTGATTAACAGACCAAGCGTTTGGTGGTACTCCTAAGTTCCGAAGTGGTAAATTCATAAACAGATTTATATTGAGGAAGGGGAATTAGTTCGCTACTTCCCAACTTTACTTTTAACTCGAAAATTCACTATTGAGTCTAATTACTTAATAAAGGTTGAAATCGTGAACTTTACTATTGAGAATGCTTTAATTGCCACACCAGATGATTACACTACTACTAACGTGCAGGTCGTAGACGGTCGTATTGCTGGTATTTCCTCACAACTTGATACTGTTGGTACGTCAATAAACGCTCATAATAAGCTTTTACTTCCTGGTTTCGTTAATGCCCATACTCATTCTTCCGAAATGTGGCAGCGTGGGATAATGTCGATGTTTCCCCTCGAACTGTGGTTAGCTGAATTATACGACTTTGCACCGCTTGATATTGAAAAAGTTTACCTAAGTGCTTTGGGTACTGCCGTTGAAACTTTACTTTCTGGTGGTACTACCGTTGTAGACCATTTAGTTTTAATTCCTGGCAAAGAACTCGAAACTATTGCTACCGCAGTCCGTGCGTACAAAGAAGTTGGTATTCGCGCTTTTGTTGCTCCCCTTATTCAAGACGAGTCACTCGCTGCTGGAATACCATCTGGAGACACCAAGCAAACCCACGAACCTTATTTTCGTTCCACCCAAGCAACCCTCGATATTATCGAAGAAGCTGTTAAAAAGTTTCATTATCCTGAAAAAGGTATTAATATTGCTGTGGCGCCTACAGGTATTCAGTTATGTAGTGATGCTTTATTTAAAGGATGCGCTGAACTTAGCGATAAATACGACCTTTGCCGACACTCACATTTACTCGAAACCAAAGCACAAGAAAAACTTGCTAAAGAAAAATACGGTTGTACTGCGGTTGAACATCTTGAGCGTATAGGCTATTTAGATTATCGTACTTCTTTAGCACACTGTGTTCATCTTACCGATAAAGATATAGCAATTCTTGCCCACACTAAATCTACAGTCGTTCACAACCCCCTTAGTAACCTGCGTTTAGGTAGTGGTATTGCCCCTATCCTTAAATATCGTCAAGCTGGTGTAAATGTTTCTTTTGGTTGTGATGGTGCATCAAGTAACGACTCGCAAGATTTACTCGAAGCTATCAAAATTGGTTCTATTGTACATAATGTGACTGATTTTGATTATCAACATTGGATTACACCGCATCAATCTGTCAAAATGGCTGCATTAGGTGGTGCCACTGGATTAAATATGGCTGATAATAATGGTTCTCTTGACGTTGGTAAAAAAGCTGACTTAGTACTCTATGATTTAACCAGCTTATCATTATTACCGCGTACAGACCCAATTGGATTATTAGTGCTTGGGCGCCCAGTCAACGTAGTAGATAGTGCTTGGGTCAATGGAAAGCAAATAGTGAAGAGCGGAAATGTTACAACAGTTGACGTTGATAACCTACGGCAAGAATTATTAAAACATAGTGACTGGCAAAAATCACGCAAATCCAAAACAGCAGCAGAGTTAGAAAAGCATTATCGGTTGGTAATGGGTTTATAAAGTTACGGTGGGCACTGCCCACCATACTTCTTGAAAAAATTTATCATAAATTCAACACGATGCTGGTAATATTGGGAACTAGACAGTCAGCATAATTAACATCCCACCTTGTTGACTGAGATACCTGATACGGCACCAACAAGGATGAAGCGAACTACAATCAATTCAATTATCGTCACTTTTATTTTAGGTATTTTAGTTTCGCTCTGACGATAATAATTTTAACTCTTATCCTCAAAAGAGGCAGGCTTTTAAAGTAAATAATAATTTAGATTTAGTTCAAGCTAGTGCATTGGTGGTAGATAATAAAGGTGAAGTCGAGCTAGTCACCGCTTTTGCTTCACCTACTCTTCAACGCAATTGGTATTCGGCGCCAAATTGTAGATAATCAATCACGTTTGTACCTAAAATTCTATGCAACAATCTAATTCTAACTTTAACCAAAGTTTAGCTTTACCTCTAGCAACTCTTGTAGCTATTATTACTGCATTTGTTGTTAATGTCTGGTCAAATATTTTTCCTTTAGGTGGACTAAGTATTGGTGCAATTTCTAATACTGTCTTTAAGGATGTTTTAATTATTCCTGCAAATTATGCTTTTGCTATTTGGGGAGTAATTTATCTAGGTTTATTTGCGTTTGGAGTCTATCAAATTCTACTTCCACAGCGAAATAACCCATATCTACGCAAAGCTGGATTGTTTTTAATCATTGCGAGTATTGCTCAATGTGTATGGGTATATTTATTTTTGTCACGGATGTTTATTTTGTCAGTAGTTGCAATGCTTTTGATTTTGCTACCACTCATCGGCGCCGTTTTACAGCTAAAATTAGTAAACCCTGCAACTCGTAGCTACAAATGGTATGCGCGTATTCCCATCAGTATTTACCTTGGTTGGATAAGTGTTGCTACAATTGTCAATTTTGCTTCTGCGCTTGTTGCTTCAGGTTGGAATGGTGGAGGCATTTCTCCAACTACTTGGACTATTATTATGGTATTGATTGCTACTGGTTTAGCATCTATTATGACGACAAAATATCAAGATATTGCTTATACTGGAGTCACAATTTGGGCATTAATTGCCATTGCTATCAAGCATTCGAGTAATTTGGCTTTACTAACTGTAACAACATCCGGCGCTGTTGCACTGTTGATTTTAATTATTTTAGTTCTGCCTCGATTAAATACTCATCGTCTCTAATTTATTTAAACCTTCTTTGATGTAAATATCTCTTGATGGGTTGGGAATCTCTATTCTTATAAAAAACCGGGTTTCTATAACAAAGTTCGCACTAAACGCGATGCTAGTTTATCGTTATCTAGCACCATTACCTTTGCTTCAGGTTGTTTGGGAGGTTTAATATTTTGAAAAAGAGATTGATTATGATTTTCGTGTGTATTTAATATATTTGATTGAGTTGCAGATTGAACCAGACCGTGTAACACATCATTACGTGGTGTTGGACTGGATTCTGGTGTTAAGGTGTTAGTTGAGTTTGAGATGGGAATGTTTGTTTTACTCTTGTGTGCTTTTTGAAAAACAGGGTTGAGACGATACTCCATTCCATATACAGTTTCTATTAAATCGGAGGCGCCAACCGATTTAAGTTTTTGACGTAACCGTTTAATAAGTGCCCTTAATGTTTCTGAACTAGGCGGTTCATCTTGCAACGACCATAATTTACTTAGAATATCAAAGCCACCGTAAAAACAAGGAAGTATAATAATTCGATTTATCACGAAATTTCTATAAATCAATTATAAATAGCTTATGAATCCCCTAACCCCCGTCGGCAGGTTGGGGGGATTTTATGCAATACTTCCCCGCTTACGCGCTTCTTTATAGGAAGTTCCAACATTTCTCAACCCAGCTTTAATCATTTGGCGTTCTAAAACCGAGAAAAAGCGAGCTTTATCGCCACCTTTAACAACAGCTTGGTTGTGCGCTTCTGCAATAGCGACAGGATAACCATAACCTTTTTGCACCTGAGCTAACATCAAACCTAGCGACTCATCGAATAACTGTGTATCCTCTGCAACCCATCTAGGTACTTCAATTCGTGCAATCTCAGTACCAACGTGAACATAACAAAAATAAATTTGCTGGTCTTGGTACAATTCAAGAATCCGAGCATTACTACGCCATAAGGGTCCACGCTGTCCAGGTTGAAGTTGGGTTGCCCAAAGAGTGCTGTCTCGTAATGGGTCGAATACTTTGCATGGAACCTTATCATTTTGGTTAGGACAAAAACTAGCGCAATCTGGCACAGGATGAGTACAAGCAAGCAAACGTAAAAAGTTTACCCCCTCAACATTACGCGAAGCGCTAAGATAACCCATCAAAGGAGCGCGACTAGCTTTCATTTGACCCCACGCTTCTAATATTGGCGGCAAAATATGTTCGCGTGCTTCCAAAGGTAACTGTTCTAAAAACCAATAAATAAGTGAACCATCAACCATTGCCAAAGTTGGAACACGCGCATTTAACTGAGGATTAAAAAGGGGAGTTTGGTCATTTACAACTCCACAAGCTAGCTCTGCCAAAACCATCGCTTCCGAAGCAGTACGACGGTAACTCATCCATTCCTCGGTGCGTATTCCCCACTTACGTGAAGCATATAAATCTTCGGGACGGTAAAACACTTCGGGTAAACTATCGAGGAGTGGATGTTTGTTTTGTCCGTAATGTAAAACAACCCTTCCAATATTAAGAAGATAACAGTAAGCGATTTCGTGATGATTAGGTGCTATTTGCGAACCGTCAGTTGCAATAACAGTGTGTACCTTTGGTGGAACTGGAATATCAATGCGAGTATCAAGCGGTTCAATCGGAGTTGCATTAGCAAAGACAATGCGGTCTTTCCATTTATCTTGCTTCTCGACAAACTCATCTTGACGAGCGAAAGCATCAATCAAATATTTAGAAGCTAACTCTAAACGTTTTTGGCTTGCGACAGCTTCTTGCGTTAAGTGTTGACTCAAACCTTGAATTTGACCCGCTAGTTTTGTTAAGTCAAGCATAAAAATAAAAGTTAGGAGTAGGGTGCGTGACGCTACAACAATTCTTAAACGAAGCTAATAATCTAGTAGCGTCACGCACCTTACTAGTTATAAGTTATAAGTCATAAGACTAATGCGCTCGTTCAAAAAAAATTATGAAGTGATTTATAATGACTCCAAGTATTCACGTACAAATGCACTCTCTTCATTTTTAAGCAAATTCTTGGCTTCTGCAAGTACTTCGTCACCTATTTTTACTTCACCTAAAGCAGCATATCTGACTTCAGGTTTAGGATTTTGTAATAAAACTTTAAATATTGAAGTTGCGTCTTGTGAATATAAATTAATTTCTTTATAGGCGCCATAATTCGTGTAACAGCTTGCAAACGAAACGAATCAAACTTTTTTCATTTATTTACAAGACATTATACAGCCTCTGCTCCTCGCTCCTGTGCGTGACACCACGAGATTATAGCTTCGTTTAATAATTCTTGTAGCGTCACGCACCCTACTTTTATATTAAACCCAATCTGAAAAGTCTTGTGAGTATTGTGCTAATGATAACAAATGCATACGGGGGTCGCTGTGGGCAACTAAGCGTTCAGATGGAGTATTATAGCCCCAGTCAGCTAGAAATAAGGTCACATCATCTAAGTCGCTTTGCTTTTTAACTAATTGTAAGGTGTTGAGACGGTCTTCGATAAACCAAATATTGGCGCCTTCTGCCGAAGCTTTTAATTCTCTTAATATTTCATATTTAGGACGCTTGGCTTCTTTTCCAAATATAACTTCGCGCGGTAAATCTATTCCTTCTTTTTGTAAGAGTTTATGAGCAAATCTACCTTCTTTGGTTGTGACAATATATATTTTTATGCCGCTGGCAATCATGTTTCTTATTCTGTCTGCAACTCCAGGATAAAATCGATGTAGACTCATCCAATCTTCTAAATCGTTCTCAATCCAATCGTCGCGTAATGAGTCAAGTTTATGTGCAACTTCTGATGACTGAAGATTAGATTCTGCCAAAATTCTTTTAGTAATATTTGCCCAATCTTTTAAGATATTATCTTCAGATATACGTTCTACTATTGCTTTAATCAAAACAGGCATTTCCCAACCCGTTTCTATTACTGGTCGCAGACTATAAAACATTGATGCATAATCATCGGTTGCTATTTGTTCAGTTGGCGCCCATATTTGGCAATAAGTTCGCCAAGCAACCTCAAAGTACTCGACCATACCGTCACAAATAACACCGTCAAAATCAGACGCTAAAATAGTTGGAATATTCACTGTCATTTTTATCGTACCTGAAACTTTACAAAACCTGTAAATTAATTAAAATTAATTTTCTTTAACTAAATAGTAATCTTAAAATCATTATTGATTATATAAATTGATTTGTGTAAACATTATAATGAGACTCATATTCGTAACTTCATAAAAGTCGTCAAGAATGTTGTTCACACCTGCGGACATTAGTAGATATATAATAACCTGTGAAGAAGCATAATTAAAATAAATATATTTAGCAGGTATAAAAATAGCAGCCCTTAGAGACTGCCATTTCAAACTTACTATATACTTTCTGCAAAAGTTAAAAAGCTTACGCGATACTTAGACTTTCGCCAATTCTGGAGCGGGACGTTTGCTGTTACGGATAGCTTCGATAGCTTGTGCATAGTCAGGGGCACCATATACCGCCGAACCTGCTACAATCGCGTTGGCGCCTGCTTCCAAAACTTGCCAAGTATTATTCGCTTTTAAACCACCATCAACTTCAATCCAAGGGTCTAAACCGCGTTCGTCACACATTTGACGCAACTGACGAATTTTAGGCACCATCCCAGGAATAAAGCTTTGACCCCCAAAACCAGGGTTAACGCTCATGATTAATACTAAATCGACAATATCAAGCACGTACTCAATTAAATCCAACGGAGTTGAAGGATTGAGTACCACACCAGCTTTTTTGCCATGCTCTTTAATCAAACCAAGGGTACGGTGCAGGTGCGGAGACGCATTATGCTCACAGTGTACCGTAATATGGTCGGCGCCAGCTTTAGCAAAATCTGCCACATATTTTTCTGGCTCCACAATCATCAAGTGGACATCAAGTGGTTTTTTGGTAACTGGACGAATTGCCTCAACTATCAGCGGACCAATGGTTATATTCGGAACAAAGCGTCCGTCCATTACATCAACATGTATCCAATCAGCTCCTGCCTCATCTACGGCACGAACTTCTTCTCCTAAACGGCTAAAATCTGCTGATAATATAGACGGAGCAATTACAATGGGCTTGTCGGATGGCGTATGGGTCATGGCTAGCGCTTAATAGGTGCTTGAAATTCTGTATTGATTGTAACAAAATATGAGCCTTGGCTCACCTGTCTAATTTCATCCTACATTAATGCTTTACAATTATTAACCCTTTATAAAGATAAAGACGATGGCAAAAAAACAAACCTGGATATTTTGGGGATTGAGTGCAGCTTTAGTAAGTACGCCAGTTCTAGCTATTACATTTAGCAGTTCACTAGATAGTTTTGGAATTGATGCACTGAAGCTACACAAACCTCCTTACAATTTAACTGGGCGCAAAATCGCCATCGGTCAAGTAGAAATTGGGCGCCCAGGAAAGTTTGGTGTCGATAAATCAGTTTCTAGTAATCGTGCGTTGTCACCTGTTGCAGTATTTGCGCGAACTATACCAGCCAAGTCGAATAGTGGTGTAGACCCACACGCACATAATGTTGCGGGTGTAATGGCAAGTAACGACAAAGCATTTCCTGGAGTGGCGCCAAACGCGCGACTATATTCTTCAGCAGTAGGTTCGACAAAAAGCCAAGGTCAACCCGAAGAATGTTTATCAGCGCAACATATCGCATCGCAAAATAGTGGTGACGTGCGTGCAATTAATTTTAGCTTTGGTGAACCACTTAATCGTGACCCGCGTCCCGACCCTGTTCTTGACGGCAATGCTTTATTAACAATGTGCGTTGACTGGTCTAGTCGAGTTCATAATACGCTATATGTAATTGCTGGAAATCAAGGTAAAGGTGGAATTCCCATTCCCACCGATAACTTCAATGCTGTAAACGTCGCCTTTTCTTCGCGTCGTGGCGATATATTTACAAAAGTTGACGTTTCCAACTTAGCAGCAGCGAATGAAGGCGCCACAGCTCGGTTAGCTGGTAAAGAAATAAATATTGGAGTTCGTCGTTCGGTGAATATTCTTGCTCCTGGCAGTAATATTCGGATGTTAAACCCCGATGGCAAAATAAATAAAGTTACAGGAACAAGTTTTGCGGCGCCTCATGTAACAGGAACAGTAGCTTTACTCCAAGAATTTGGTGATAGACAGATACGAAAAAAACAGACAAATTGGAGTATAGCTTCGCGGCGCCACGAAGTCATGAAAGCAGTGTTACTAAACTCCGCCGAAAAACTAAAAGACGATGGTAATGGTTTACGCTTGGGCATGACGCGGACTATTATTGACAAGCAGAACTTAGACTGGCTAGCTTCCGACGCTTATAGAGACCCTAAAATACCACTTCATGCCCAAATGGGCACCGGACATATGAACGCATCGCGCGCACTACAACAATTTGGCGCCGGACAGTGGCAACCAAACCAACTAGCCCCCGCTTTAGGATGGGATTACAATACAATTGCAGCAAATACAAACATAGACTATCAACTTAGAAAACCACTCAAAGCAGGTAGTTTCGTTTCCTTAACTTTGAGTTGGGATAGAGTAGTCAAACTCGAAGACAAAAATAACAACCAAGCATACGACGAAGGAGAAAACTTTCGCGACCAAGGTTTAAACAATCTTGATTTATATTTAGTCCAAGACACTCCTAACGGTTCGACATCAATAGCATGTTCATCAGTTAGCGAAGTAGACAGCGTAGAACATATATTTTGTCCAGTTCCAACCGCAGGTAAATATAAAATTCGCATTCAATATAAAAAACAAGTCAACGAAGCAAAACAACCCTATGCACTAGCATGGTGGACACCACAATAAGGAACTTCCAAAAATTTAATTCTCCTGTATTGTGGAATGGGCTTTCTCTTGCCCTGTCCAAACATGAGGCGGGCAAGGATGCCCACCCCACAAGAAAACTTTTATCCCACAATGAATGTAACAAAAATAACTGATAAATCTATCCGTTAAATGCGTTACATAATCCCTTGCCAATTTGCTTATAATTCCTATTTTACCTCACCAATAAAAGTAATATAAATTACAAACATAATCTAAAATAAGAACTGAAATTTTAACCGGAATGTTCCACCAGATAACCCATTGCGGGAAAAAGCAGTTGAATTACTATTGAATTTAAGGGCTACCTTACAACTTAAAGAACCTGAAGAAGAAGAGGATAGGGATTTTATTATGACTTTATCACCCATTTATCTGCAAAAGCTGGAAGAAGTTAGACAAGAAGGGAGACAAGAAGGGAGACAAGAAGGGAGACAAGAAGGGCGCCAAGAATCTCTATATAGCGTTGTTGAAAAGCTACTGAGATTTAAGTTTGGGTCTCTAGATGATGAACTCAATCAAATTATTCAACCTTTGTCAGCGTTGGGAGAAGAGGAGTTTATACCATTGATACAGCAGTTATCGCGCTCTGAGTTGCTAGATAGATTTAGCTAATTGTAAATACTTATATACTATCTGCCGTGAGTTTAACACTTGCTGCGGATAGTATATGAAGAGTTAATTATTCGCGAAGATTTTTTCTAATTGCTCACTCGTTAGTGACCGTACTAAATCTACATTGAGCGGCGCCTTACTAATATATTGAGCATAAGCTGCACTCAAATATGGGCTATACTGCTGCTGATTTAATAAATGAGTTTGAAAAAATGCCACGCTGAATGCTTTAACATACATTTGAGCAATCGCAGGGTTGGGGCCAATCAACTCTCTAGGCACTGGCAAAACAGGTTTTGAAGCGTTTAATTTTTCAGAAGTTGAAAAATGAGTTCCATTCTCAATTAATGCTAAGTACTTATTTTGCGATGCCACCCAAGTGAAAGGAATTACCTGTTCGGGAACTGCTGGCGTAATAACATCTTGGCTACCTCCCATAAACATTATCGGGACTTGTATTTTACTAAATCCTTTTTGATTCAATACAACGCTACCAAAAGGATTTAAAGCCATTACAGCCTTAACGCGCGTGTCTTGAAATGATGGAATTGGGATATTTTGCCGTAATAATTCGTTAGCTCGACATTGTAATAATACTGATAAATTTAATGAGTTATTAGGATTACATTGTTTACTAACAGAGTTTACATCGATTGTGGCGCCTGCTAATGTTAAACCTGTATAACCTCCATAAGAGTGTCCAATTACACCAACTTCTTGAACATTGAGTTGCCCAACAAAATTTGAACCTGATTCATTAAGACTTTGGAGTTGGTCGAGTAAGAATTTAATATCTAAAGGACGGTTAATTAATTCGCGTGCTTCGGGTGGACTTGCTAAACCTGCAAAATATTGCTGAATTTTTTTAGCGTCACTACCTGGATGTTCGAGAACTGCAACAGCAAAACCATACGAAGCAAGATGCTGTGCTGCATAAGCAAAAGTTTCCCGGTCTTCAGCAACACCGTGGGAAATTACAATTAATGGAAATGGTGGTTTAATCGAAGTTGAGGCGCCACCTGAACGGTTATTGTTATTCTGTGGTAAATATAAATCAACAGGAAAAGCGCGACTTCGGGCAACATCGTTCATCTCCAAAGGTACTACTTTATAACCAAAACTACCATTGACTCGTAAATCTGGCTGTTGTGAAAAATCGCTAGTTTGGTTTAACGCTTCAGCAGTGGCAACTTCTTTAAGACCACCGACAACCCTATTCCTTCTTCTTAGTAACTCAGAAAAATTAGTAAGTATGGACTGTCCTTCAGTTAAATTAAGACGAATAGTGCTGGATGGATAGCGACGAATTACTTCAACAATATTTAATCCCTTGGGGTTAGTCGCAGATAATATCAACGCTGAACGCAACGCATAAAAGCTACCTTGCCTGCTTTCCGTCATTATCAACTCAGATAACCGTCGCACTACACTCTCACCTAGGGCAGAGTAAGTAACCTGTGAAACTAAAGTAGCATTTAATTTAAAATTAGTTCTAAGCAACTGTCGAAATTGTGCGCGTTGAGATGAAGGTACACGATTTAGATAAAAAGCAAAATCTCTTGTCACCTTGCCAGACTCCGCATAAGTCTCTATATCATCAGTAGATATTGTAAACTCCCCAAACGGAGGATAATAAAAAGCAATACGTTCGGCGCCTAATCCTGGAGTTGCGCTTACGAGTGTTGATACTATCCCAATCAAGGCGCCAACTATAGTATTTTGCCACTTATGCTGTTTTTTCTCTCTATAAGTAATATTACGACTAACAGAAAAACTCATAAAACAGATATACTAGCCGAGATAAATCAAGCAAACTCATTATTTCATTAAATATCGCGTCCTAGCATCACCGTATCGGTTGATTTTGGCTTACTGAGTAGAGAAACCACGTATATTTTCGGAGGATGTAACGAAGAAAATCAATAAATTAGTATTTTCACTGAAGCTTATTTGAATATTTATATTTTATAAAATGAAATATATCACGAACCTTCTAAAGCCAAACTATATACTGAACTACTTTGAGCAATCTTGTTACAACAAGGTTGCTCAAATTATAAGTAAGGAACGATAAAATATACCGTGAATATACTTAAAATATTACCTCATAACGACGAATATCAGGCGCCATAGCAACCAAACCATCAAGTTTACCAGCAGCTTCTACAAAATGCGGCGCCTGTAAGTGTAAATTCAAAGCAGCATCATTCGTCCATTCTTCCACAAACGTAAAATCAGTAGGGTCATTTAAATTTTGCAGAAGTTCATACTTAATACATCCAGTTTCAAGTCTTGTAGCTTCAACAAGAGGTAATGCCAAAGCTTTAAATTGACTTTCCTTACCAGGTAAAGTGACAACACGGGCAACAACGCGAAGAGTCATAAGTAGTTCTTAATCTAAATACCAGCTTTTCTTGCCGCGACCATATAACGAAATACAAACTCTGTAATTTCAATATAGTTACGTGCGGTTTCAAGAGAGTTTGCCCAGACTGTAACACCGTGGTTACGAATTAGTAAAGCAGGTATTTGGGGTTTTTGTGCTAAAAAGCGGGTTTTGATATCCGAGGCAATTTGTGGAACCTTTAGATGATTATCGAATAAAGGCATAACGCAATTAGGATTTTCTTCCCAGATACCCAAACCCTTAATCATTTCTAAAGGTGGCAATGATATTTCATCACCCTTAACAAAGTTCGATACTAAATTCGCATCGACTGAGTGAACGTGGTAACAAGCTTGTGCATCGGGAAACAGTTCGTAAATGCTAGAGTGAATAGAAGTTTCTGCCGATGGTTTTACTTCGACTCCAAGTGGCGCCGTAGGTGTGCTTCCATCAGGATAAATACGAACAAAATCTTCTTGGGATAGTTTTCCTTTAGACTTACCACTTCCAGTAATCCAAAAGCTACCATCAGGCATTTTTGCTGATAAATTCCCTGCTGTGCCTAACATCCAACCTTGTGCATGGAAATAACTCGCGGCGCCGATAAGTTCTACACGCGGGTCATAATTAATACTGACTGTATCAAGTAATTGTTGCTTCATTGTCCCAAATTTCTATTAAAGCGGTGCGAATATCAAAAAAATCATTCCAAGCAATATAAGGAAAGTTTCGTTCATCGAGATATTTAGCTAAACGGTCACGTGCAAAAACCACAGGCGCCGTTAAAGCCATATTTAAATCGGTAACAGAATCACCAATTGCTATTTTAGTATTCGTTGCGTCATATAAATCCATAACTTTGACTTTATCAACCAACTCAGTTTCACCTTCATATGGTGATACAACGCGAAAATGCGAACCACTCGTATCTATATCTATGGCATAAATAGCGTCTGCGCGTTCCACTAAAGAATCTAATACCGCACATACCATCGAACGTAACCCACCCGACACCACCACAAACGGTACATCTCGCTCTTCGAGAAAATCTAATAACTCAGGAAGTCCCGCACGCATTTGTCTATGCCGAGTAAACTCAATAATTTCGGGTAAACATGATGATGGTATAGATTCTAATATGCGACGCACACCATCACGTAACGTCACCTTTAAAGCATACATTTGGGGAATTAGCTCAGAAGCAAGTTCAGGTGCAAACTCCTTTAGTACCGCAACAAAAGTTTCCTGTGCGGTTATCGTGCCATCAAAATCACAAAAAACTACATTCTTCATTCCAAAACCACTCCTATCATGCCAAAACCACTCCTGTCATTCTGAGCGTAGCGTAAACGGAGTTTTCCCGAAGGGAAGAATCTTAACAAATTATAATTTCTATTACAATACCGCAAATACTTAAGTACTAATTGATACCGTTAAACAAGATTAAAAAAACTTGCAAATTATTTATAGTTACACACATTATTCAAAGCTGGTTTAGACAGTTATCACCTGTTATTTCCTTTAATGAACGCTGAAACTCATTTATATTGTTAACAGTCGCAGCTTGTCTGATTAAACTATCCAGAAAACATAAACCATTAATACTATTTAATATTTCCCCAATCTCTGAAGGTAAATTAGCAAAGCGCACTTCTAAAACCGACAAAATATATTCACGCCCAATTGATAACCATTAACATTTATTTCTGTTTCGCCAATTAGCTCGAATACAACACTTGGCACTGTTTGAAACAATTGGTAGAAGATTGTGTCTGTTCTCATTTGATTTGAGAAATTAAAAACTTGTATTTATTGAGTATCTAATAAAAATGTATTATTGGCACTACTCTATACTAAATCTTTAAATAAACACAATTTATATAAAATCTCAATTTCTTCATGAACCTGATATAAATCTTTGTAAAGTGGGAATAATAGTTTCGTAGAGGTAGCTTGAATTTTACGGGTAGTAATAAATGGTGACAGCAGCAATCAAGATTCCTGGGTACAGCATTAGCGAAAGAATCTATGTCGGTACTAGAACAATTGTATATCAAGCTGTACGCGAACAAGACCAGGCGCCTGTTGCCATTAAGTTAATGCGAAACCCAGACCCAAGCTTTGACGAGATAGTGTACTTTCGTAACCAGTACACCATTGCCGCTAACCTAAATATTCCCGGTATCGTTCAACCCTACAGTTTAGAGATATACGGTAACGGTTACGCATTAATAATGGAGTTTGGAGGAATATCGCTCAAAGATTGGTTAGCATCCACTCAACTATCAATACCTGACTTCCTCTCTACTGCCATTCAAATTACAACCGTCCTTGACCAACTACACCGCAACCGTGTTATTCACAAAGATATCAAACCTGCCAACATCCTAATTAACCCAGACACTCAGCAAATCAAAATTACTGACTTTAGTATTTCATCTTTACTTCTGCGCGAAACTCAACAACTACAACGCAATATATTAGAGGGGACATTAGCATACATTTCACCTGAACAAACCGGACGTATCAACCGAGGTGTCGATTACCGCAGCGATTTTTATAGTTTGGGTGTGACTTTTTATGAGTTACTAACTGGGCAACTACCTTTCACTAGTAATGAACCAAGCGAGTTAGTACATAGCCATATTACCAAGCAACCCGTTGCAGTTGACGCTATCAACAAAAATATTCCCAAAGTTTTAGCAGTGATAGTTTCTAAGTTAATGGCAAAAAACCCCGAAGAGCGTTACCAAAGCGCACTCGGTTTAAAGTATGACTTAGAAGCCTGTTTAAATTTATACCATAGTAATGAAGGCGCCAGTAATACAATATTTCCTCTAGGAACCAAAGATATTTCTGACCGTTTCTTAATTCCCGATAAATTATATGGTCGAGACACAGAAGTTACAACTTTACTACAAGCATTCGCACGTGTATCTACAACAGGTGTGGAAATACTTTTATTGCGTGGGTTTTCAGGAACAGGCAAAACAGCTTTAGTCAAAGAGGTTCAAAAACCAATTACCCAGCATCACGGTTATTTTATCAAAGGTAAATACGACCAGTTTGCGCGCAATGTACCATTATTCGGTATAATACAGGCATTTAGCGATTTAATTGAACAACTATTAACTCAAAGCGAATCGCAAATTCTAAAATGGAAAAATCTTATATTAGATGCTGTCGGTGATAACGGACAGGTAATTATTGATGTAATACCGGAAGTAGAATTACTCATTGGTAAACAACCACCATCTACAGAGCTAGATCTAACAGCAGCGCAAAATCGTTTTAATTTAGTATTCAAAAAGTTTATTCGCGTTTTCTGTAGTGCTGAACATCCACTCGTAATATTCCTCGATGATTTACAATGGGCTGATACTGCTTCATTACAATTAATCCATCTATTCGCAGTTGAGCTTGAGTATTTATTACTAATTGGCGCCTATCGCGATAACGAAGTCAACAGCACACATCGCTTAATGTCAACAATCGATGACATTCAAAATGCGGGTGCAACAATAGAAACGATTACATTAAACGCTTTGAGTTTCGATGCTGTAAATCAATTAGTCGCTGATACGCTGTTATGTAATACAGATAAAACTTATTCACTAACGCAGTATATATATAGTAAAACTCAAGGTAACTCATTTTTTACCCGTGAATTATTAAATACACTTTATACTGAACGAGTTATTTACTTTGATTATGAAAAAAGTATATGGCAGTGGGATGAGAGCGCTGCTCACAATTTACCTTTAAGTAATGACATCCTTGAGTTTATAGTATTGAAGTTACTTTCTTTACCAACTGCAACTCAGGATATTTTAAAACTAGCAGCTTGTATTGGCAATCAATTTGACCTAGAAATCCTATCCACAGTATCCGATATTGATGCTGCCGCACTATGGAAAGCAATTCAGGAAGGGTTGATATTGACAACAAGTCAAGTTTATAAGTACTACCAATCAAAAGCTGATGGAATGCTTATAGATAATAATGAACAATTAACATTTAGATTTCAATTTTTGCACGACCGTGTACAGCAGGCAGCATATGCACTGATTTCAGAAGCCGATAAAAAGAGTGTACATTTAAAAATCGGGCGCCTTTTATTAAAGAGTATTGTACCAGCATCTAGGGAAGAGCGAATATTTGAAATAGTTAACCAACTAAATTACGGAGTTGAGTTAATTACACACCAAGTTGAACGTGATGAACTCGCACAGCTAAACCTTATTGCTTGTCGTAAAGCTAGAAGTACCACAGCCTATAGTGCAGCTAGAGAGTATGCAAAAGAAGGAATTAAGCTTTTAGGAGAAGATAGTTGGCAGCGATATTATGAAGTAACACTAGCTTTGCACGAACTTGGCACCGAAATTGCTTACTTGTGCGGTGAGTTAGAACAAATGGAGTATTTTATCAATCAAGTTACCCATAACGCGCATGTACTATTACATCAAATTAAAGTACATGAAATCAAAATTCAAGCGTATATATCTCAAAATAGATTTGCAGATGCAATTTCAACTGCTTTATTTATATTAAAGCGTTTTGGAATAGAATTTACTGAATTGCCTACACCAGAAGACTTTCAGCAAGCAATGGCAGAAGTTGCTACATATATATCAGAGAATTCTATCAATGACTTATCGGTATTGGCGCCAATGCAGTCACAAGATATGCTAGCAGCAATGAGGATTTTGTCAAGCGTTGCATCTGCTGCTTACATTAGCTCTTCTCCACTTTATTCGTTAATTATTTTTAAGCAAGTTAGTATATCAGTACAATATGGTAATGCTCCCTGTTCAGCATATGCATATGCAACGTATGGGTTAATATTATGTGCTTTTGGGAATGATATTGAAGCTGGTTATCGTTGTGGAAATGCAGCACTAAAACTTTTACCCCAAGCAAGCGAATTCAAAGCAAAAGTTATTAATTTAGTATATTCGTTCGTTCTGGTTTGGAAAACTCATTTACAAAAAAACATTCAGCCATTATTAGAAGGTTATCATAATGGTTTAGAAACAGGTGATTTAGAATTCGGCGCCTATTGTGCTTTTAATTACTGTAATTTATCATATTGGTCGGGTAAAAATTTAGCGACTTTAGTAGACGAAATAGATTTATATAACTCTGCAATGCGACAAACAAAGCAGGAAAGCGCACGTAACTTTCAGCGTATTTTCTACCAGGCAGCATTAAATCTCACAACAAATAATACAAATCCTATTGCTTTCAATGGTGAAGTATATAACGAGTTAGAAATGTTGCCAGTTCACACTTCAGTAGGTGATAGTTATTCACTTGGTACGTTATACTTACACAAGTTGATGTTATGTGTATTATTTGGTGAGAATCGACAAGGAGTAGAAAGTTCTATTTTAGCCCAACAGTATGCAGGCGCCATTGCTGGAACTTATTATTCAGCGTTGATACCATTTTATAGTTCTTTGTGCCAACTTGGAATTTACTCAAAGCAAACGGCAGAAGAGCAACAAATCATTTTAACCCAAGTTAAACAAAACCAAGATAAAATAAAAAATTGGGCAAACCACGCTCCAATGAACCATTTACATAAATGGTATTTAGTAGAAGCAGAGCAATATCGAGTGTTAAATAATAAAGTCGAAGCAATAGAGTGTTACGATAAAGCCATTGCCCTTGCCCAAGAGAACGGATATATTAACGAAGAAGCATTATGTTGGGAACTTGCGGCTAAATTTTACCTGGAATGGGGTAAAAAAATCATCGCACAAACCTATATGGTAAAAGCATACGAAGCATATCAGCACTGGGGAGCAAAAACCAAACTCACCCACTTGATGTCAAACTATCCTCAGCTACTAACTTCATTACAATCTACAATATCTCCAATTAAAACCGATAAATTCACGACTATTAGCACTCATAGTACTACAGCTACTGAATATTTAGACTTTAAAGCTATCCTCAAAGCATCTCAAAGTTTATCAAGTGAAATTCAACTTGATAATTTAATATCAACTTTAATGCAGGTTGTGTTAGAAAACGCAGGCGCCGACAAAGGTGTATTATTACTACTAAAGAACAATATTCTGGGAGTTGCTGCTCACAGTCATGATGAAATAAATGTACTATTACCAGATAATCTTATTAACTATGCGCGCTATGCGAAAAAATCGGTCATAATAAATGATGTTGGCGCCAGTACAGAGTGGAAAGAAGACGGTTACTTTGAAAAATTGCATCCACAAAGTGTTCTATGTACCCCAATTATAAATAAAAGTCGCCTAGTTGGCGTATTGTATCTAGAAAATAATTTAATTAGAGAAGCATTTACAACAGACCGGGTAGAAATATTAAATTTACTTTGTTCACAAGCAGCAATATCGCTCGAAAACGCGACTCTTTACCAAACTTCACAAAACTACGCTATTAAATTAGAGCAAAACCTTCAGGAACAAAAAATTCAAGCTTTGGAGTTACAGCAAACACTCGAAGAACTACAAGAAGCTCAAACTCAACTTGTTCAAAACGAGAAAATGTCAGCATTAGGAAACTTAGTTGCAGGTGTAGCACACGAAATAAACAACCCCGTTGGTTTTATAGCTGGTAATATTCAACCTGCGCTCAACTTTGTAAATGATATATTTGGACTACTAGATTTATATCAACAAAAATTTTCAGACCCAGGCGCCGAAATTAGCGAAGAAATAGAGACAATAGATTTAGACTACATACGTCAAGACTTACCAAAACTACTTTCTTCAATGAAAGAAGGTGTGCAACGCATTCGCAGTATATCAAATAGCTTGCGGACATTCTCCCGTGCGGACACAGAAACAAAAATTCCTTTTGACATTCACGACGGTATCAACAGCACCATCATGATACTTTCACACCGTCTCAAAGCAAACGAACATCGTCCCCAAATCCAAATAGTCAAAACTTATGCAAAACTACCTCAAATTCTTTGCTTTCCTGGACAACTCAATCAAGTACTAATGAACTTATTTGCAAATGCCATAGATGCGCTAGAAGAGTCAAACACCGAACGCAGCTTCGAGGAAATTCAACTTAACCCCAATTGTATTACCGTCAAAACCAGCTTAAGCACCGACGCACAAAAAGTAATTATCTATATAAAAGACAACGGTAAAGGAATGAGCGAAGAAGTCAAACAACGCATCTTCGACAAGTTATTTACTACCAAAGCAGTTGGTAAAGGTACAGGACTAGGACTAGCAATCGCACGGCAAATTATTATTGAAAAACACGGTGGCAATATTAAGGTCAATTCTACACCAGGAGAAGGCGCCGAATTTATAATCGAAATCCCCGTAGATTAAACTTAAGTAGGTTGGGTGGAGTGCAACGGAACCCAACATAAACATCTATATCTTTATAAAAAAAGCCATAGCAGCACTAAATCATTCGTAGAATTTATAATTTAGTTCTCATCAACTAATAAACCTATTTAGCTCTTTAACAAGTATATGTACTGCCGTTGATGGATAGTTACCGACACTAAATTCTATAAGCATATTGAGGTGGGCGTACCTTATTCGCGATATTTGTGAAAATATCACAAATATCTACTTTAAATATAACACGCCTGTTAAATTAATTTCAAAAATACTACTTATCTTGTGGGGTGGGTATCCTTCGCTTACACCCTATTTACAATCTGATTAGTTTTCAGATTAACGCGCAACTAAAACAAAGCCAATAAACAATAAACTAAAGAAAAAAGCGGTAATAATAACGTATTCAATTCTGCGGCTAAATAATCCAACCGCTCCTAAAATCAGAAATACTAGTATAATGATTCCTACGTAAGAAGTAGTTTCCCAACCTTGAGCAATTAATGGGTCATCAGCTAGATTACCGACAGCTTGTTTTGTTCGTAATGCGTTACTGTCTGGTAAAGGCGCCGAACCTATAAACAATGATGTTTCTTTAGGTAAAGACATAATTAATTTATATTAATTTGTTATTAAAGTAAATGCTTTTATCTTTTACATCTACTAAGAAACTAATAACATCTAACCTAAGTATCATCTAATTTAATCTAACTACGTGTATTGTGTAAGTATTTCGTTATATACGAGTGCTAATATAGCATGAAACGAGAATCATCACGTGAACCATTAGTTAACTTGTTATTGCCATTGGCACTTATTTTAGGACTTGTTATGCTTCTCAGTTTAAATGTAACTGAAGGCAGAAGCGAAAGAACAGTAACAAATCCCTTAGAGTCTTGGCTAAAAATTATTGTCGGTTATTTAGCGGGAGGAGCAGAGATTGCAGCAGCGATTGTTATTGGTGGAGCAGTCTTTCAAGGTATTATTAATTACATAAAATTATTATTTTCTCGTTCTAGACATTTCGATGCTACAGAACTCATTCGTTTGCAATTAGGACGAATGCTTGCTTTGGGACTGGAGTTTTCTGTTGCTAGTGACATTTTACGCACTGCTGTGGCGCCAACTCGTCAAGATATTTTAAATTTAGGCGCCATTGTCTTATTAAGAACCTTACTAAATTATTTTCTAGAGCGCGAAATTCAACAAGGAGAACAACGCCGTAATTTAGAACCATAATTAAGTGTACGTATTTGAGGATTTCGGCGCAGTAGTCAAGCTATCAATACCACCAAGACGAATTTGTTCATAAATACCTTGAGTAGGTGCCAACCAAACTCTACCTGTACCTCGAAAAGTTTGCAACAGTCCTTCACCACTCGCTAAAGACCCTAAAATACTCTTAGTTGATTTCTCGACAGTAAACTCAATTCTACCGCTTCGCATTAAAGCAAAGTTACCATCAACTCGAAGCGTTTCGTTTTCTAAATGTACACAATGTACTTCGTCAGCAGGTACTGGTAATTCAAAGATGCATATACCTGTACCACGAATACGAGTTTGGAACAAACCTTCACCACCTAATAATGCTGAGGAAACATTCTTTTGCATAAACGCACCAACCTCAAGGGCGCCTTCACCACAGTAAAATAAACCTTTATCAGCAATAAGTTCTTCGTTGTTGAGATAGTAAACCATGAAATGACTAAACGACGGTTCGAGATATATAACTCCATCACCACGATAGCGAGGAATAAATATAGACTCGTTGGTAAGCAACTTATTCAGCATTGCTTTTCCGATTCCAGCGACTCCACCCGCTCTATTTTCTACTTGAATGTTGCCATGTAAATACTGTAAGGCGCCTGCTTCGATTTGCGCTTCTCCTCCTTGGAGGGTAATTTTAATTTGTTTAAGCTGCATTCCAGCTTGGTTTGCGTAATATATTGCTTGTGCTGTTATTGGGTCATTTACTCCCGATAATGTTTTGTAACCAAGAATTTCAACCTTAAACCTTTCCCCTGATACGCAGTTAAGTACTTCTAACTTAGAAGCGCTTTTGCGTTGTGATGGTTCTATAAACCCTTTATCCGCTGGATTTACCATAGCAGTTTCCCCCAGTTGCTACAAATATATTGTGCGGAGACGTTACATGTAACGTCTCTACATTAATTGTGCCTTATATACCTATATATATGGAGGTTAGCGGACTCGAACCGCTGACATCCTGCTTGCAAAGCAGGCGCTCTACCAACTGAGCTAAACCCCCTTTCACTTTGATAAATTAGATTGTATCTGATAGTGTTCTTAAAAGAAAGAGGTTATAAGAAAAATGACTCTGGTGGTAGCTGCATTTTATAAATTTACTAAACTGCCAGATTTTGCCCAGATGCAAGACCCTTTACTGGCATTTTGTACTGTTCAAGGAATTAAGGGGACTATTTTACTGGCGCCTGAAGGTATTAACGGTACTATAGCGGGTGAGCGTGCTTGTATTGACGCAGTACTATCTTACCTACGTTCCGATTCTCGTCTCGCTGACTTGGAACATAAAGAATCTTCAGCTTCAGAACCACCCTTTGAACGCATGAAGGTAAAGTTGAAGAAAGAAATTGTCACATTAGGTTTACCTGTTAACCCTACAGAACAAGTTGGAACCTACGTTAGTCCATCTGATTGGAACGCTATTATATCTGACCCTGATGTAGTTGTAATAGATACCCGTAACGATTATGAAGTAAAAATCGGTTCATTTAAAGGCGCCGTTAACCCAGAGACTCACTCATTTCGAGAGTTTCCTGACTATGTGCGTCATCACCTCGACCCCAAAAAACACAAAAAAGTAGCAATGTTCTGCACAGGGGGTATTCGCTGCGAAAAAGCTTCCTCTTATATGATGTCTCAAGGATTTGAGCAAGTGTACCATCTTCAAGGCGGTATTTTGAAATATTTAGAAGAAGTACCACAGCAAGAAAGTCTGTGGTCCGGAGAATGTTTTGTATTCGACGAACGCATCGCAGTGCAACATGGGTTAGAGCAAGGAACCCATGACATGTGTGTAGGATGCGGACACCCCATTAACGACGAAGATAAACTTTCTCCTCACTATGAAGAAGGAATTTGTTGCCATCATTGTTTTGACACCCTAACCCCCGAAAAACGTGCAGGTTTGGAAGAAAAAAGGCGCCAACGCAGTCTGTAGGTTGGGTAGAGGAACGGAACCCAACATAAATATTCGCGTTTATCACAAAGCCGGTGCGTGGCGCCACAAGTTTTATTATTACGTTCAGGTTTATTCAAAGGCGCCACACACCCTACGTGCCAACGTCAACCCATCACCAATAGGCACCAAACTAATATTAACCCGCGCGTCTTGATGTAACTTCGCATTGAGCGCGCGGATTTTCTTCGTTCTATTATCCTGCACTTCCTGGTCGGCAACTCTTCCAAACCACAATACATTATCGATTGCAATTAAACCACCCGGACGCACGAGTTGCAAACACCGTTCATAATAATCATCATAAGCACTTTTATCTGCATCAATAAAAGCAAAATCAAACGTTTCTGGTTCTGTTTGAATTAACTTATCAAGTGTTTCAACCGCTGGAGCAATATGCAAATCTATCTTATGTGATACTCCGGCTTTCTCCCAATAACGCCGTGCAATTTGTGTATACTCCTCACTAACATCGCAAGCTACAACCTTACCATCAGGTGGCAAAGCTAACGCTACTACCAACGAACTATATCCAGTAAAAACACCGACTTCTAAAGTTTTCTTCGCGCCAATTAACTGCATAAGCAAACTCATAAATTGTCCCTGTTCAGGAGCAATTTGCATTATTGCCATTGGGTGCTGTGCTGTTTCCTGTCGCAATTGCGTCAATATTTCTGGTTCTCGCACCGACACAGAAAGTAAGTAATCACGAAGGTTATTATCAAGTCCAAGCGTTTGTTTTGTCATATTAATAAGCGTCTCTTCCAGTCAATACCTGCGTATTAATACATTAATACATTTAAATTTTTATACATTTTGTTTGTGTTAATTCTTCATAATCAAAATTTTTCTCAGTGAATATAACTAATTATACAACATCAACATTTTGAAAAAAACAAGATTATTCTACCGAGAATACAAACTTACTTCATGCTTTTGACGCTTCAAAAAAATATCATTAAAAGTATAAAATCTCTTGTTGTAGAATAATCAGGAAAAAAACAATGGCTGCACATTTTTTAGCTGCATTAAACTTGCTCAACGCGCCTGTATTTAAAGATACTAGCCCCTTAGTTAAAAAAGGAAATAATCGTGATTACAGCTATGAAATATGGAATACAGGCAGTCCTATTGGCTACTATTTAAAAGTCAGTATGCCTGGAAAATATCCTAATAGTCAGGCGCCGCAAGTAGTGGGTAGTTTCAAAACTCCACAAGATGCATTGAATTATTTAGATAGTAACTACAAATAGAACAGGACATAAGCGCACTTTTATTGTAGTGGAATTTGAATTACAAACTCTGCTCCAGTAAGAGGCGCCGTAATCACATCCAATTTACCACCATGCTGTTCAGTAATAATTTTATAGCTAATAGAGAGTCCTAACCCTGTACCCTTACCCGACGGTTTTGTGGTAAAGAAGGCATTGAACAAAGAAGCGCGCGTCTCCTGATTCATCCCAAGACCATTATCTTTAATTCGTACCACAACCATGTCATTGCCTACATATGTACGAATTGTGATAGTGTTAGGATTTAACTCAATTTCTTGATATGTTTTACCAATATTACCTTCCTCCATTGCGTCGATAGCATTAGCAACTAAATTCATAAACACTTGGTTAAGGGCGCCTGGATAATAATCAACTAATGATAAATCGCCATAATCTTTGATAATTTGAATAGCAGGACGAGTTGAATCAGCTTTTAACCTATGTCCTAATATAAGTAATGTACTATTAATACCTTCGCTCAGGGCTTGAATATCTGTAATGCTCCATTGCCAAGTTTGTGAATTTTTATAATCTTTCAGCGAAATACCACCAAAACCTTCAAATACTAATATCAAACGTTTTTCGCAGCTTAAGAGCGTCAGCAACTTCACAATATTGTCTGTCATGTTCCAGTGCTTGCGCTATTGAATGCTCATGTTTGAGGCGAGCAATTGCCTCAACTGTTGGGTACTCGTCTTTGACAACTTTGAGATTAAAAATTATTGGTAGAGACGTTACAAAAATTTATGAAACAAAATAATAATAAATAAATACGCTCGCAAGCTCTAATAAACTTGATAATTCGTGGTTGTAGAGCTATTAAGCGATTAACCATTGACAGAATGTCAAGGTTTCCATAATTATTTCAATGATTATTTTAATGATAATTGGTAAAATAAAATACAATTTACAGCTCCATTTTCTGCGTTTTTGGGAGAAGTACGATGAGCCGTCCGATTATACTTGGTATTGTTGGTGATAGTGCAGCAGGTAAGACAACTTTAACGAAAGGAATTGCTCAGGTACTAGGGCCCGAGAATGTGACGGTGATTTGCACTGATGATTATCACAGATATGACCGCAAGCAACGTGCGGAAATCGGTATTACAGCGCTTCACCCAGATTGTAACTATTTAGATATTATGCAACAGCAGTTATCATTGTTGCGAATGGGGCAAGCAATTCTAAAACCTATTTATAGCCACAAAACAGGAACCTTTGAGGCGCCGGAGTATATAAAGCCTGGTAAATTCGTAATTGTTGAAGGATTATTAGGATATTCAACTCGTGCAGCGCGAGACTGTTACGACGTTAAAGTCTATCTAGCTCCTCCCGAAAGACTGCGGGCAAAATGGAAAATTAAACGTGATACCCAAAAGCGGGGTTATACCGAAGAGCAAGTATTAGCAGAATTAGAAAAGCGAGAACCAGATTCTGAACAGTACATTCGTCCGCAACGTCAATGGTCAGATATTGTAGTTAGTTTTTACCCACCCAACGATGATATCGACCAAGCCAACGGACATCTTAATGTACGCTTAGTACTTCGTCCAACAATACCTCATCCCGATTTTACCCAAGTACTAGCCTCTGGAAATGGCAATCTGAGTTCAGCAATTCGATTAGAACTAGACCGAGATATGGGAAAACCCGTTGATGTATTGGGAGTTGACGGACACGCAACACTAGAACAAGTAAATAAACTTGAACAAATGATTTGTTCAGATATGCCACATTTAAAAAGCGTGTGCGACCGCGAATCAAATCCTGAACTAGGTAAAATTTCTGGCACAACTGGCGAAACAATTCAAAGTTATCCTTTAGCTTTAACTCAACTGCTAGTTACCTATCACATGCTAAAAGCAACACAAATACATCTATAAAAGTTAGAAGGCGCGGAGTTAGGAGTTAGGAGTTAGGAGTTAGGAGTTAGGAATTTTCAAACATTCAAGTCATAATCTTGTGGGATGGGCATCCTTGCCCGTCCCATTATCATAAATATTTAACTAAATTTATACATAATTATATTGTGATACATAACTTAATGAAGCGTACATTTAAACAAATTGAAGATTCTGTCAAATTGAGATTTTTGAAAAAAAAAAGACGATAAATGTACATAGGTACATTTGTGTTTTAATAAGCTTCTACCTAATATATGGCTTATAATCTTCGAGTTATTGATATGGCAGAATGCGAGCGTCCGCGAGAGCGCTTGCTTGCACACGGTTCCAAATTATTATCCACAGCAGAGTTAATTGCAATCTTACTAGCTACAGGTCAAGGCGCCGGAAAGTTATCTGCAGTAGGTTTAGGACAACATATAATATCTGAGTTGTCAAAGTGTGAACGTGACCCTTTAGCAGCTCTACGTGAGGTAAATCCTTCGGAATTGATGAATATAAAAGGAATAGGACCAGCAAAGGCAACAACCATTCTAGCTGCTGTTGAATTAGGTAAGCGCGCGTTCCAAGCAAGTCCAGATCAACGGATTCCAGTAGAAAGTCCGGCAGATGCAGCAGCAGTGTTGAGTCAAGACTTAATGTGGTATCCGCAAGAAAGATTCGCTGTTATTTTACTAGACGTGAAAAATAAAATGCTAGGAAAGCAAGTCATAACTATTGGTTCAGCAACAGAAACTCTGGCACCACCCAGAGAAATCTTCCGCGAAGTCATACGTCAAGGTGCCACTAGGTTAATAGTTGCACACAATCATCCTTCTGGTTGCGTCGAACCAAGTACTGAAGATATTGATTTAACTCGTCAATTATTAAAAGGCGCCTTGCTGTTGAACATTCCACTACTTGACCATGTAATTTTAGGTAACGGTAACTTTCAGAGCTTGCGCGAAATCACAACTTTATGGGATGAATACCCACAAGGAGATATATAAACCAAAAAGGGGACGGATAATAAATCCATCCCCAACTTTCCAATGACATTAAATCAACAAATAACAATTAAAGTAGATGCTTATTGTCTTCACAGAGCGCTTTCTCTTAATCAATTACGCAGTTTTCTGACTTTTGCGCTTTCGTAAGAACATACCACCGACGCCAACCAATCCTAGAACTATACCTGGCTCAGGAACACTTGTATATTTACCTGTGCCAACACGGAAGGTATGGTTATCAGTTTCAAAACCGCCACCTCCAACTTGTGATAAGACAATTTTGTCAAAGTTATCGTTATCACCTTCTGAGAAAAATTCGAAGAAACCATTTTTTTCACCACCGTGCTGCGTAGCTGCAACTGGAGCAAGTTTAGTCATTATGTCATAAGTTAGTTCTTTAACTAAGTTAGCTCCATCAAAGAATCTCAAGGTATTACCACCACTTAGCGCTCCCAGATTTAAACCAAAGTAGTTAAATTTTTTGCCGCCCTTAGCTTCGATAATTGCATCATTTCCTTCAAATACTGCTAAATAGTTAGACTTATTTTCTTCACCACTTACACCAGAAGGCGCCCATTGGTCACTATAAATACCAGTTTTGCCTGGTGTAGGTAAAGGAGCAGCACTAGAGAAAGAATATTTAACTGTGTCGTTTCCTGGTACAGCACCATTATTAAAGTCTAAAGTAGTATAGCCTTGTTGATTAACATTGTTGGAGAAAGCTCCCTCGTTAGTTACGCCTGGGGTGCGGAACGAACCTGCATTGTAGGTAAATCCAAGAGCATGTGCAGAACCAGCGTAGCTAACAGATGCAACAGCAGATAAAGCCGCGATTGTAAGAGCTTTTTTGATAAACATGTTTTTAACTCCTGGTATGTTTTGCTATCAATAGCCTAATTGTGGAATAGGCTCGTAGCTTAGACACCAGAGTGATTACGGCTTTTTTAAATATTTTTCTCTGTTCGCTAAAAAGTAATTTATTTAACCATAGACTTCTAGGAATCAAGTAATACCACTCATCATAAAATGAAGAAGCGCACAAAAATCAAGCTCAGAATATCTAGATAATGTAAAACACATAATTTATTTGTACTATTTAATAAAACTAGTCTTATGCTGTAACATCTCCTTCGTCTGATATTTATATTGCTTGCTACTTTAGTAAAGGGGAATTAAACCGTTATGAATGCAATACCTAGCTTAGAGAATCTAATTAAACAAACATGACCAACAGCGCAAAACAATATGCTCCCGCAACTCAACGGAACCGTGAAGCGATTCTAGAAGTACTTCAGCAAGTGCTGCCACCAAGTGGCACACTTTTAGAAGTGGCTTCTGGTACAGGAGAACACGCGGTATTTATGGCGCTACGTTTATTAAAACATAAATGGTTGCCTTCAGACCCGAACCCAGTTGCACGCGCTTCGATTGCAGCATGGTTACATGAAGTAGAAAGCAATAATATCTATGAACCTATTGATATAGATGCTTCTTTACCAACTTGGAGTGTAGAGACGCATCTAGAAAACTTTTCACCAATAACAGCCATCGTCAATATTAATATGATTCATATCTCGCCGTGGGCTGCATGTTTAGGTTTAATGGCAGGCGCCAATCGAATATTACCTCCAGGCGGTATTTTATATATGTATGGCCCCTACAAACAAAACGGCAAACATACGGCGCCTAGTAACGAAGCGTTTGATGAATCGCTAAAAATGCAAAATCCAGAATGGGGTGTACGCGACCTAGAAGAAGTGATACAAGCAGCTAGCGCACAAAATCTTTCTTTCCTGAAAACCTTTCAAATGCCAGCAAACAACCTTTCAGTAATATTCGCTAAATTAGTATAAGTGACATCAAGAGAGGCAAACATGGCGATTTTACAAAAAGAAGACGGTAGCAAGCTTACTGATTTACAGTCCATAGTACAAGAACTGGCGCCTTTAGGAATAACACTTAATCATTGGTCAATTGGCGATAACCCTGAATTACACCACTTACTATCCCAAGACAGCCTAGACGACACACAAAAAGAAACCGTACTAACTCATCTAGACCATTATTTTAAAGAACTTGCAAGTGCAGGTTACACATCACGAGATTTAATAGTTTTGCATCCAGAAGTCCCAAACCTCGATACAATGCTATCAAAATTTGATAAAATTCACACCCACGCTGATGATGAAGTACGTTATATAGTCGCGGGTGAAGGAATTTTTGGGTTTGTGCGTCCAGATGGTAGTCAAGTAGAACTAACAGTGCAACCGCAAGAATATATTAACGTTCCAGCAGGTACACAACACTGGTTTATTTTGACACCTGCAAAACGTGTAAAAGCCGTGCGTTATTTCTGCGGCACGGCTGGCTGGGTTCCAGAATATACAGATATTCAAATTCGTGTTGGGCGCCAGGTAGCTAGTGTTTAATCTTTAATTATCTAATTAAAACAACACAAACAATACCGCCTATTGTTAACATGCTGCCCAAGAAAAGTGACCAAAAGCGGTGGTAGCTGTTAACAACAGTGCCACTTTCACTTTTAAGTTCTATTAAATCCATGTACGAAGCGGCGCCACGACGGAACCAACCAGTGGCTCCAACTTCACGACCTATCAAGCTTTCAACCCGCTTCATGCCGAATAAGAAATTACCAATTGGACCGAAACGTGATGCGTAATGTAAATATAGTAAACCACTACGGTCTTGTAGCATCATATCCGAGCCAAACTTATATCCAGAGTCACCGCGTCCAATTAATTCGCCTTTAAGTTTAGCTGGTTTTCCACGCAGAGGACTCGCGTAAGGGTCTGACATTAAAGTTAACACATCGGTTGCTTGAGCTTGGCTAAAGTCTGGGTACATAATAAAGGCTTTGATAAGTATTCCTATACCCAACCCAATCAAAGGTAAGCCAAAAACAAAACCAATATGTCCACTGGCGCCAGCAGCCAAGAATATACCAGCGATGATACCACCAACAAAACCAATAGTTTCGGCGCCATAAAGTACAACATCTAAAGCAAAGTTACCATATAACTTGCTCTTGCTAAGATTTTTACCTTCGGCAACAATTCGACCCATGTCAAACTCAATATCTAAACCTAATTGTTCAGCATAGGTGCTTAATGCACGAACTCGTTTTCCTGTCAATGGGTGAGTAGAATTTAATTCCATCCAGGCGCCCCAAGGGTTAAACATATCCCACAGGAAAACGCGCCCAACTTTTTGCTTATCGGAAGCAACACGATACGCAGTTCCAGTTGAACTAGCAGCTTTAGCATCATAAATACCTAGCGCGCGAGTACCTTCAATTAAGCGACTAGGTTCTTTACTACGCGAACCTTCTTCAACAATACCGTAAGCGATTTTAACCAAAGCGCGCGAAAGTCCGTTCGGATTACCTGTACTTTCAGCAGCAAAGTGGTCAGCGAAATATTCCCGTGTTCGGGATAGATACAGCACCATATATGTGCCGACTATATAAAATACATAAGCGGTGATAGCTGCTGTTTGCAACGCATCTTTGATTTTATTATCACCACCACCACGTCCAAATTGTCTGAACGTAACGTAAATCAAGTAACACATTTGCACTAAAGTAGATGCAACGGTCATCACAGCAAAATCCCAATGGACAATGTGTCCTAATTCATGAGCGTAAACAGTAGCAATTTCGTCATCATCTAAGTATTTAAACAGTCCTTCACTCACAACTAAACGCGCGCTGTTCGGTAATGAACCGTAAGTAAATGCCGTTGGATTATTGTCACTAATGATTCCCAAGCGTGGCATTTTGAGATTTTTCTGCTGACAAACTCGACGCAGTACGCGCGCTGTTTCTGGACTGCGAATCTCAATATCCGAAAAATCAACCCAACGTGTCTGATAAAGCCACGATTGAGTCAAGTCCATCAAAAACGGCGCCAAGAAGAAAGTTAGAGTATTAAATATCAGGGTTATCGCAACAGCAAATATTAACCCTTGAGTAGGATTATCACTACCCAAAATCAACACTACCGCCAACCCCAATACAAAAATCATTCCAAATAACAGCGTTATAGTAACTCCCGACGCTAACGCCAAGCTACCACCCACACCACCCATTGCGAGTCTGACACCAGCAGTTGCTGCACGTCCTGCTGTATGGGCGCCAGTTTGTTGCGCTTGTGCTTGTGATGAATTTAAACTTTGGTAAGTTTGCTGTGCCCATTCTGAAACCTGCGAATTTTCACTATGCATCAATTGCTGACACAGCGTCATTGCTTGTTCGACTTGACCAACACGTTGATAAGCTTTGATTAACCCCATCTGCGCTTTCGCATAGTCAGGGGTTCCAGCACTCTCACCGCGACAAAAATCTTCTAGCAGTTCAATAGCTTCTTGATAATTTCCACTTTTTAGGGCATCTAACCCAGATTGCAATGACATATTTCTTCCTCTAGTAGGAGGCGCCTACAATTCATGGATAATGTATACATTCACCGTTCGCCACCGCAATTTCGGCAAAGTTCACCAAAAGTATAAAAATTAATATTTTTTAAGTATATTTACGTTTATTTGGCGCAATATAAAATTTTTTTATAAAAATAAAGTTTTTTTTATGCATTTAACAATTATTAAATAAGCCACAAAATTGTCATGCTGAACGCAGTGTAAAGCGAAGCTTTTCCCGAAGGGTAGCATCTTAGAGATTCTAATCTGCGGCAAATGTTCCGCATTACACTGCGTTCGCTTGGGACAATTTTTCGTTAAAATGCCTAAGTCCTATAGAAGTTATTTTTCTAATTTCCAAAGTAGAAATCGACCACGATTATAAACTGGCTGTATTTTATAAATTTGGCTTTTTTTTAGCTTTCCTTGCAATGTTTCGGATGGATTAAACATCTGGAGTTTCATCCGAGCATCAAAAGTTTGCAACACTCGTACAAAACTGTTCCCAACGCTGGTTAATAACCTACGATGACTCACTCACCCTCTATCAGAGAAAACTTTAAATCCTCTTACCTGACTGAAGGGGTGACAATCTAGCTTCAAAGGCTTATGCAGCAAGGGTTATAAAAGAGTGACCGCTAAAAAGATAAAAGTAAATTTAGAACCAAGTCGAACGAAAAATAAGACTTTTGTACAGAGCGTATTGATAATAGAATCAATAAAGCCCGAAAATGGTGTTTATCTTTTTATGGCAAGCGCGTTTAAAACCATTGCTGTATCTCAGGTTCAGAGGTTTTCGTCACCCCCCCAGCTTACCTGAACGAGTGGGAATTGCAGTATGGAATGAATAATTATAAACAAAACGGTACCAAAAAAGGCAAAGACTATTCATCACCAACTATCATGTAAACAATAACCTACAAGCACCATTACAGTTAGGTTTAGAGCTTTTATATTAACCAGCTTAAAGCAGGCGCCATACATACTACATTTATGTTACTTATTACACAAAATCTTCGTTTACATCACTGCATAATCACTCCTGCACCCGCATATAAGGAGGATAAAATCCTAATACAATATCTTGCTTTGGTACACCTAACTCAACTAAATCAACGGCAATATCATGCTCTGTTGAATTGTTGAAAATCCATACCTTTTCCCAAGCGAATATCCAAATGTATTATACAATGATGCGCCCATCGCTGATGATGCCAACCAAAATGTACAATTTGATAATGATTTCGTTGCGTATCGAAAATAGTTTCAACTTCAAATTCACCATAAGCAGGTAAGGAATGAGCATAACTCTAAGGCTTCTCTTACTCGTAGAGATACTTGTGTCATAATTATTTAACAAATTTTTTTATTTTGTCTTTATTGTGGCATAAGGTCTTCGAGTTTAAGCTGCAAGTTTGGGAAAAGGCTAGAGGTAATTTTATCTTTCAAGCGATACTGTTGCTTTTGATATCTACCATTAACTAGCTGGCAAACTGTAAAAGTAGGTTGTTTTGGGCTGCCGATGAATTCTAAACCACCTAGACCCCGAAAATCTACAATCCAATACTCTTCAATTTCAAGAAAAGCATATTCTTCTACTTTTCTAGCGTAGTCATCTTGCCAGTTAGTGCTAACAACTTCGGCAACAAATTTAATTGTGGCACCATTACAAATTATAGGTTCTCTTTGCCACAGGGGTTCTTGACTCAGTTTTGCTCTATCTAAAACAATTACGTCAGGACGTAGTGCCGTTGCTTCGGCGTATGGTGGTTTAATTAAACAGGTTCTTGGAATTAGCCAGTTTAAATTCAAACGATAAATTTCGCTATAAACTCTACCAGCAATATTTCCTGAGACATCTTCATGAGGACCCGTCGGTTCCATGTCACGTAGCTCTCCATCAATTAGTTCATACTGAGGGTTATCTGCATATTCAGTTAGAAATTGCTCAAAAGTTAAAAGTTTAGGCGGTGTATAAGTCATAAACTATAATTATAGTAAGAATAGCTTGGTTATTTTTCATAAATTCATTAAAATTATTTTAGCTCGGAATCAATCAAATACTGCTATAGTAAAACAAGTATAATAAAATTCTTTACACTCTTCAACTCGATGGTCGAGTAATTATGTCGAAGGCTGACCAAGAACATAATGACCCCGCACTCGGAAAGTTTTTGAGTTTTCTTGCTCAAGATATTGAAAATAATCCGACTCATATTCATCCAATCACTTCTGAATTATTCAACCGCGCTCAGTCTTTAGTTACGGGCATTGATGTTGATCTTGATGCACCACTATCTGACGAGGATAAGTAAATTTATCTACAAATCAACTGTTAATACTACGCGCGTTAAGTTATATCTCGCACCCAATACTGCTCGGTTAAGCCTTTTTAGGTATGAAAAACAATGCAATATTAAGGGTTTCAGCCTGCTTTATTTCCTTAACCGAGCAGTATGTGCGCGATTGCTCTGCTATGTTTATTCCAAAATTCACGGGTAACTATAGATAGCTGAGGGCGACAACGATGATATAAACTAATTCTATAGGCGCCGTCTCCAGGCAGTGAGCCAATTAACACCAGTAATTCAGGATGACTAAGTTCTCGGTAAGCTGCAACTCGTAACTCTAAGCAGGCAATTTGTGCAGGATTAATGTCTACTGCAATTACTCTAGCTGGACTTTGGCTTAACATTGCTAGGGTATTATCACCAGCAGAGGCAATAGATAAGCAAACGTCACCAGGCTGAATATCTAGAGCATCCAACAGTATATCAGCATCCTCCCAACACTGGGCATAGCGAATTTCAGAAAAATCTGCTTTGTAACTAATTTCACTTGGCATTTAAGTAGTTTAAAAATTTATGTTTTTAATGGCAAATCAATCGGATTTCTATCATTCCCCCATGTAAGTATGATTTAATTTAATACATATATGGTGGAAACTTGTTACGTAATACAAAGTTCTTTATTATACACTATATAAAATTATTAGCTGCAATCGCCTTGATAGCAGCAGGAGCAATACACACTTTTCCTGTTCTTTGGCTTGCTTGGGATGAACAAATGAGAAAAACCCCAGAATTACATGGGGTAATAGGGGCAATAGCTTTTACGTTGGGTATTGCTAATTTGGGTTTATTAATGTTTGAATCTAGGAAATTAGTACGATGCGCGCGTAGTGGTAGAACTTAAAAATAATATACAAATTTTTGGCAGAACAGAAGCGTGAAAATAGGTGCCTTATCTTTAGAAGTTGTTAACTATCAATCAGAAAGCAAACTTGGAGAAGTCAATACAAAAACATCTCTAATTCCTTTCGCTTCAACTATAGGCTTTATAGGAGTTGTAAAGTGGAAAAATTTATGGTCATTAACTAATAATAGCTCTCCTGGATTCAGGACTTTACTAAAAACGGGATTCTCTTTTCTATTTATATATAGATGGGTTTCTCCACCTTGGACATTTTCTCGATCAACAGAGAAGATACCGATAAAATTAGTCCCATCTCTATGAATACCTTCTGGTGCAGGATTACCCGAATTATCAGGTGAACAGGTAATTCTAATCTGATGCACTCCTATTTCTGCTTCAGGATGAAGTTTACAAGAATCACTAAACGCTAAAACCAAATTTTTAAAGATATCAAGTTCTATAAGTGCATCATCTAATTCTGCAAACTCTCTTCTGATGTCACCTACTAATGGATTATATTCCTTCGATTGATAAAAATAGCCTTTCGGTAACTTAATTACACTATCTTTAGAAGCTATAAATCGAGATAACCTTCTCAAACGATAATTACCTTTGATATAAGGGTCTACAGGCAAGTCGTTAAAAAATGGTTTAAATCCCTCTAGTTTAATTGAATTTACTTTTCTTAAGGTAAACAGAAAAGCATATTCCAATTCCGTTAATGCCCCTACTTTTTGCATGGGGTATCTCCTTTTATATTCAGATTTCCCAATCAAATTTTTATTTTTGGGAAACTATAAAATTTATTATAACTATTTTTTTATAAAAAAGTCGCGAATTACACTACATATTTTTCCATTTTCTGATATATATTTTTGTTTACATTTCTTAACAGATGCGCCAAGCTGGCAGCGCTCTTTGTGCTTGGGAACAAGAGGGTTGTTATTTTAAATTCTTATGCGATTAGTAAGAGATAATTTTGTATTTATTCCTACCAAAGTTTACTTAAGTCATCAGTCCTTGACTGCTTTCACCAAGGCTTCACAGGCTCGTAAAAAGATACTAACATCGACACCCAAACCTATGTACCCAATGCCTGCATCTATCCACCGTTTGGCAACTTCCGGGTTGTCGGCAAAAGTACCCACAACTTTACCAGCATTGCGAATAGTGGTAATACATTGCTGCATAAGGTTAATTACCCGTTGATCCCCCACTTGACCAGGAATTCCCAATGATTGGGATAAATCGTAGGGACCAAGAAAAATCACATCAATGTGGGGGACACTAACAATCTCTGTAATATTCTCCACACCACGTTTACCTTCAACGTGAACAACTACCAAAGACTCTTGGTTGAGTTGGTCTGTAATGAGCGTCCCAGCTGCGGTGTACATACCCGCGCGTGTACCAAATGAAAGACCCCTCGCACCTAATGGACTGTACTTAGCTGCTCTGACACAGGCACTTGCATCTTGTTGAGTTTCAATTTGGGGCACCTGCACACCAGCACTACCAATATCTAACGCGCGTTGAATTTGCGGTGCATCATTTTTACGAACGCGGACTACTGGTGAGATTCCCGCACACTCCGCAGCACGACAGAGATTTTCCGCAGCTAGGGTGTGCATAGGACTATGCTCCATATCAATCACAGCAAAGTCAAATCCTGCGTATCCACAAATTTCAATAAATGTTGGATCAGCACAGTTGACAAACGGGCCGATAACGACCTCACCCCGTTGGAGTTTTTGCTTGAGTTGGTTCTTACGTGGATTAATCATCTACAAATAAATCTTTTGTATCCAAAGTTGAAATTGATTTTAGCAAATGAGTCACCGTAAGAGTGTTTTAACAAAATATAGTGTTAATCTTGCTAAGACTTGCCCAGGTTTTATCACCAACGGCGCCATCAGTAGTTAAACCCGCGCGTTTTTGTAGAGCTTTTACAGCGATTTCAGTTCCAGCACCAAAGTTACCGTCAATTATGCCTTTATAATAACCTTCAAGGGACATGCGTTCTTGAATAAGATTTACTAAATCACCTTGACTACCTTTTTTGAGAACGGGTAAACCAACAGGCGCCCCTTTGTACAAAGATTTCCAGGTACTATCACCAACTATACCGTCATGTGTAAGAAACATTTGGTTTTGGAAGAGTTTTACAGCGTCGGTTGTTTTGGTGCCAAATATACCATCAATAACTTCTTCGCCAGGAAATACACAGGCGCCTTTATTATCTAGATGTACAAACATATGATATTGAAATAATAATTTTTGTAGCTCTTTGACAGCTTCACCTTGGGCGCCTTGTTTGAGAATAGGTTTATTGAGTGGTGTTAAAGTATTAATTGTTGTTGTCATAATTTTTACTCTGGTGGTTACTATGGTGGGTGAATATATATTTACAATCAAATTGAATTTGATTTATTCCGCAAACAAAATCTTAGAAACTCGGTTTCTTTTTAAGGTAAACATTCAGCTTCTTTGATTTGACTTAATAATAGCCAAGTGCCATTACCTACAATTGCATCGACATCTGAACGATTACGTCGCTGTAAAGATTTAACAGCTTCTTCTGTAGCTATGCCAAAATCACCATCAATAGCACCTTGATAATCACCGCTTATAACTAATCGTATCTGAACGCGCGATACAAGTTCACCTTTACTACCTCTTCTCAATACAGGTAAAGCAATAGGCGCCTTTCTAATCAATGCTTGCCAAGTAATATTACCTACAACACCATCGACTGTAAGAAAGACTTGCCGTTGAAACGCTTTGACTGTATCTTCTGTATCATCACCAAAATCACCATCAATTAAAACTTCAGGAAAACCAAAGATACAAGCTAAAGCAAAGGCGCCATAATCATACAGAAGTTTTTGTAGTTCCCTAACACTGGTGCCACTCATTCCTTTTTTTAATACGGGTTTACTAGTATCTACTGCAGAAGTCATTTCTGTGATTCCCTTATATGTGAAATATATAAACAAAGTTATGTGTTTACAGGTAGTTGCTACAATCTATGACGGTATTATTTCGGATAGCGCCATCTGAAATTTTGTTTAGGAATGTAACGCAATCGTTTATCCATATGAGCTTATAGAAACCTGGTTTGTAAAAATTTTATAAAGACTAATTGCCTATAGGCGATTTATAGTGTATTTTCATACATTATAAGCATTTCTAAGGAGGAAGCTTTCACGGTAGATTTCTACTCCTGCATTAACCCTGGCTATCTATACAGCTTTGCTATTTGAACTGTAACACGGGTAGTAACTTAATATAATTTTATACTTACTAGCAAGATGTACTGAAGTTAAAAATATATCAGATTTGTGGGTCTTGGCTGTGTTCTGTTAGTAAGCAAGAAAATAGGGTGCTTAATTAAATTGAAAATGGGTTGATAAGGATGTGAGCCTTCAATATGCGTACTTAGCAGGGTAGAGTAATTTCTGTTAGTTACAGTTATTTCAATTTTTCTTAGATGAAAAGTCGCTAGATAAATTTATGTAGCTTTGTGGAATATTGTGACTGCAAGTTGTATTAAATAACTGATTAGTCAACTACCAGTGCTAAATGCAGGCATAGGTTTCTGGAGATTAAACATGTTAGACCAAATAGCTTTTGTTGCCAAGCTTGCGGATAATAAGCAAGTGCTTGTTTGCGTGCCGATGTAATAAATTTTTCATATTGATTGTTAAAATTTACAAAAAAATACTTATATGAACACTACATCTACACATCGCCCAGAATTGCTTGATGAAGTTCTTGCTGGCGCCCATGATTTATTAACTCAATTTGCCCAATATGAAGTGTCGTTGGATAAAGTCAGTTCAATTTATGGCACTAATTTTGACACGCAAAAGCTTAGTGAACTGTTTCAACAGTGGTCAAATCAAGATTTTTCAGCGCTTCCAGAACTCGTTACTCTCAAGAGTACAGACTTAAGTGGAGCTAGAGGTGCCTATTCTAAAGAAACCAATACCATCTACTTATCGACAGAATTTCTTAACAGTTCTCACAGCATTCATGACATTACAGGTGTGGTGTTGGAAGAAATTGGTCATTTTATTGATGCAAGGATTAATCACCTTGATACCGCTGGTGATGAAGGCGCCGTTTTTTCTAGAGTTGTGCGGGGTATGTCTATCAGCGACTTGGAACTAGAGCAGTTGCGAATTGAAGATGATGGAATCACTGTTACGGTAAATGGACAAACCTTTAAAGCAGAAGCAGATACGACTCCGGAAAGCAACTTAGGGTTATTAAATAGTTCCATTAAGCCACTGCTGGACAAAATTAGGAATTCTATCGCGGGACAAAGTTTGGCTAAGTTACCGCTTCTAGGTGACGTTCCTCTCCAAAAGTATATTGATGATTTCCTTACTAATTCGGTTGAAAAGCGAATTTTAGACGAACTTGATAAACTCACAGATAAAACCAATGGGGCTGTTCGGAATGCTTTATTCAATGCCTTAAAACCCGAAAGTCAGGGTGGGTTGGGTTTGCTGCTTGACTTGGATAACAACGGCACGATTGACATTAACGATATTAGTAACCCGACCGACGCTAATAGTATCGCCTATCAATTCAAAATAGGTAAAAGCTTTAATCCAGATATTGCCTTATCAAAAAATTTCGGTCTTCCTAACCTAGGGCTTAACCTGACAGGAGGTATTACTCCCACCCTCGACTTTGCTCTGAATGTCGGTTTTGGGGTTGATAATACCACCGGGGCTGATGCGTTTTTCTTCGATACATCCGCAACTGACGAACTCCAAGTCGAACTTAAAGCTTTTCTCAAAGACAAAAGCGCCAATCCATTAAAGTTAGAAGGTTCGTTGGGTTTTCTGCAAATCGGCGCCACAGATAACGGTAGTGCCCTAAATAGTAAATTTGCTCTAGACTTAACCAATACGACAACTCCGCGCGTTAAATTGTCGAAGTTTAATGATATTACCCTTGGTTCTGGTCCTAAGTTAACCGCAAATGCTGACTTGAAGTTAAAGCTGGATACTGGCTTAGATAAAAACGGTAACTTACCATCCATTACTGCTGACTTTAATCTCACAAATTGGAATTTAGATTCACTAGTCCCTAATGTCGAATTTAAAAATGTTGCGCTCGATTTAGGTTCGTTTGCAAATAAATTCGTTGGACCAACTCTCAAAGATATCCAGAGAATTACAAATCCAATTGAAGACATATTAACTCCAGTAATTACGCCAATACCAGTTATCGATTACTCGCTACTGGAACTTGCTGAAACATTTAGACCGGACTTAGTAAAACCTGGTACAAACGAATTTGTCGAACAAATTACCGAGAGTATCAAGCAGTTTAATAACCTGCCGAGCGGCGCAGATGGTATTAAAATTAACCTGGGTAGTTTCAACACCAACCCAAATAACTCGAACCCGACTCCACAATCAGTACCACAACCGCTTTCGTTAAATACTATCTTACCTGCCGATGCTGCGGAACCATCTAACAGCTTTGTTGACGCACTGAAAAAGCTTGAAGAAGAAGATGGACTAAAATTCCCACTTCTTACAGACCCCAGCAAAGCTTTTAATTTACTCTTGGGTCAAAATGTGACTCTTTTTGAGTACAACCCACCTGGATTACAATTCGAGGCAAACGTTGGTAAAGGTATTATTCCGCCAATTCCTGTTTTTGGACCAGTTGTAATTCAAATTTACGCCAAAGCAGGCGCCAGCGCACAATTTGGGTTCGGTTATGACGCTCAAGGATTAATTGATTTTACAAAGAATAACTTCCAAAACCCTGCTGACTTAACCAACGGGTTCTTCCTCAGTAAACCTGATAATAAAGGATATTTCACAATATTTGGTGAAATCGGCGCCACTGCTGGTGTTAATCTTAGTGTCGCTAGCCTTGAGGTTGGTGGAGGTCTAAGAGCAACAGTTGAACTAGGTAAAACTTCTCCATCAAAAGTACGGGGAAGTGCATTAGCAGATGACCCTTTGTGTTTGTTTGCACCAAGTGGCAATTTAGCTTTAATTATCTTTGGTTCTGTAACTCTTGACTTGGGCTTTTTTAACTTTACAAGACGTTTAGATTTAGCAAATATTAACCTGCTTGACTTTAGTACAGGTTGCGACCCCAACGATAAACACTTTAACGTCGAAGACCCAACACCTGACCCAGCAACCGAAGAGTTTTTGAAAGACCAAGGGGTAATCAACCGTAAGGGAACAGAGAACGGTGAGACGATTACAGTTAAGTACCTGTCGGGTAATAAAAAAGATGGAAATGAATCAGTATTGCTATTAGGACTTGATTTTCCTGAAGGTAAAGCACCTGGCAAACAGTACGACAACCTCAAAGCCATTGTTATTGACGGGTTGGGGGGAAATGACACGATTACCCTTACCGATGGCGTTGATGTTTTTGCCCAACTCGATGGTGGCGCCGGAGATGATATTATTGTTGGCGCCGCAGGTAATGATTATCTAACGGGTGGTGCGGGTAACGATAGTCTTGACGGTAAAGATGGGACGAATACTGTTAGTTATGCTGATTCACCAAAGGGAGCAACTGTCAACTTAACAATAAATAAAGCCACAAAAGATGGTTACGGAACTTCTGACACTCTCCAGAATTTCCAAAACGTTGAAGGGTCGCAGTACAGAGACATTATCACTGGCAACTCACAGAAGAATTTCATTGATGCAGGAGATGGTAACGATGATATCTTTGCAGGTGGAGATAATGACGTTCTTCTTGGTGGTGCAGGACGTGATGTTCTTAATGGAGGAGAAGGAGTTGATACGACTACATATTTAACTTCTCCTGGTGGAGTCAATGTTAACCTTCGCACGGGGGTAGCTTTTGGTGGAGATGCGGAAGGAGATAAGTTAACTTCTGTTGAAAACGTTCACGCTACTGTTTTTGATGATGTACTAATTGGTAATAGTTCCGATAACTCTTTAGGTGGTTACGATGGTGATGACAAATTAGAAGGTGGTGCTGGCGCCGATTTATTAGATGGTGGTGCGGGTAACGATACAGCGATTTACCGCAATTCTAGTTCGGGTGTAGATGTTAGCCTCAAGACAGGTGAAGGTGATGGTGGAGACGCAGAAGACGATGAATTAATTAAAGTTAAAATTCTGGATGCAGATAACAAACCCGTTGATTCAGAATATAACACCATTGAAAACCTTATCGGTTCCAACTTTAACGACACCCTCGAAGGCGATAAAGGTAATAATAAACTCGAAGGGCTAGCGGGTAGCGATACCATTAAAGGTGATAACGGTGATGATATCCTAATTGGCGGCGCCGGAGCAGATAGTTTAGATGGTGGTGCAGGTATCGACTGGGCTGATTATAGCGATTCTCCTGGCGCCGTTAACGTCAATCTTCAAGGTGTTGGTTCCGGTAGCGATGCACAAGGAGATACTTTTGTCAATGCGTCGCCACAAGTTTCAACTATTGAAAATTTACGTGGGTCAGATTTTGGTGATACGCTAGTCGCAGATAATGGTTTTAACACCATTGACCCTGGCTTAAGTAGCGGTGGAACTGATAATGCGAATGGTGGTGGTAATAAAGATACTCTAATAGTCGATTATTCAATTCGCGACACCGGGACGGGAATAACAGGTGGTTATTTGCTTGGTAGCGCTACATCTGGAGGGTTTTCACGACTTACTAGTCCTGGTGGTTCGATATTAGATGCAGTTAATTTCACTAATATTGAGCGTTTAATTGTCAAAGGAACGATTAAAGATGATTCGATAATCGCTGGTACTGGTGATGATATCGTAATTACTAGCGATGGTAACGATACCATTTATGGTGGTCGTGGTAGTAATTTGATTTTGGCTGGTGATGGTGATGATACTGTCGTTGACCAAAACGATGTCAACCTTGAGTTTAAAACCATCCCGAATAACACTGGTATTTATCTAGATGGTGGACGTGGAATTGATACGCTGTCAATTGACCTTTCTGGTAAGTTTGTACAGACTCAAAACGGTACGCTTCAATATAATCTTGCCTTTATTAGTACGAATCCCTTAGTTGAAAACCCTAACCAAGCGCTGATTTTAAGTGATGGAACCGCTATTACCAACTTTGAAATTTTCAAAGATATCAAAACTGCTGGTGGCAACGACACGTTAATTCAGCTAGGAAGAGTTAATAATAACTTTAGTACGGGTGAAGGAAATGATTATGTAAATGCTGGCTTAGGTACAGATATACTCGATGGTGGTCAAGACCCAGAACCTATTGTAATTAGGTCGGCGCCTATAGAAGCTCAAGACGTTCCAACAGTAATAAGTGACACATCTGAAGTCTTGGGAAATCTTACACAGGAAGTAAATTTAGATAACAACCCAGTAATAACTCCCAAACCAATAGCTAATCAAATCGAAGATGATTTGTTAGTTATCGACTATTCGGTTGAAGATAATGGTACAGGTATAATCGCAGAAATTTCTAGTTTTAACGCAATAAACGGCGGACGTTACTACCGCAATACGAGTGATGGTAGCAAAATTCTTGATGAAGTTAAGTTTACTAACTTTGAACGGTTTAATATTACTGGAACGAGTAAAAATGACCGTATATTTGGCGGTAATTTAAACGACTTTTTAATAGGCAATGCTGGTGATGACTTTATTATCGGTAATGCTGGTAACGACCAAATTTTAGCTGGTGAAGGAAAAGATATTGTCATTGCTGGTATTGGTAATGATACCGTTAATGGTGGTGATGGAGATGACATTATAATCGATGGTGGATTTAATCCATCTGGAGTAAATTTTGCTGCTGTTAACCAAGGAACTACTATTGCTGGTGGTGGTAATGACATCTTTGATGGTGGTAAAGGTAATGATGCACTTAACGGTGGTATTGGAGATGACCAACTAAATGGTGGAGATGATAATGATTATCTAGTTGGTGATGAAGGTAGTGATACTCTCAAGGGTGAAAGTGGTAATGATACTTTAATTGGAATTAATTTCGGCGCCGTAGTTACTGCCCAAAATAATGAAATCGATACTTTAACAGGTGGAACTGGTGCCGATGAATTCTGGCTGGGTGACGGTACATTTGTATATTATGACGATGGCGCCCGTACTTCTCCAGGACGCAATACTTACGCTTTAATTACCGACTTTAACTCTCCTGAAGGGGACATCATACAGCTAAATGGGCAGAAAGAAGATTACTTCATTCAAATTGTAAATAATTCAATCGAAATTTATCGAAAAGATGCCCCTTTGGTCGAGCCTGGAGATTTGATAGGAATTGTTCAAGGTTTAAATAATTTTGATTTAGGCGCCAGTTATATACGCTATGTAAATGATAGTGAGCAAAATATTTCACCTAATCGAGTCTTCAACTTTAATTCGCTTTCTTTAAATCAAAATTTAGTACCCCAAGCCGCGTTAGTACAACCATTACCCCAAACTTCTGTAGTAAGAGCAAGTATTCAACCATTAACAGCTTCTCTGACTCCAGCTAGTGCCGACTTTACAATTACACAAAATGGTGATGGGAATCAATTACTCAATCAGTTGCTTGGAAATACGCAAGGACTAAGTAACTTTAAAGTTAAGCTAAAAGGAGATAGTCGCGCGTTTGGTACCTTCCAAAATGACCCCTTCGGCTTAAGTTCTGGTATTGTACTGAGTACGGGTAGAGTTACTGATTTAGTTGGTAAAAACAACTCTGACGGCGATTTTTCACCAGGCACTAATGTGAAATTGAAGTTTGAGGAACTAGAAGGATTAACGGGTAGTCCTGCAAACTCCTCGACTATAGTTTACCGTGCGGATATTTCTAACCTCGGATTTGACCTTAAATCTCTAACAATTGGTGATGGTGGTGTAATTGGTGGTAGTGATGGTAGATTTACTGGTTTTGATTTAGATGGTATCAAAATTAGTACAACAAAAATTATCAAAGCTGCTGATATTAACACGCTACCAAGTTTAAACGTTTTTGATTTTAGTCCTGTCGGAACTATTCTCACCCCTGGTACCCAACGTCCTCCTAGCGACCCAGCTAATCCAGATTTGACAGGTACGATTAACGGTGTTGTTAATAACGGTTTTGCAACTCTAAGTAATTTTGATGCAAATGGTCAAACAGGGAACCCCAGTGGATTTGTTACTTTAGGTGACTTGGGAAAAATTGGTTTTAACCTAACCAAGGCAGTTAAATCTAGTCAACCTCTGTATCTTTATATTGGTGAAGCTGGAAGACAGGGTAAGGATGAAGTTGCTGGTGGTGACATTACCGTTTCCAACCGCGAGGTTAAGGGTTTAAACGACCTCAGTCAAGACTTTGGTTTACCTGGCGCCACAGATGATTCTATTTCAATGGAAGTAGAATTTGATGCCGATGCCAAAACAAAATATGTATTTTTCCAATTCGCGTTTGGTTCAGAAGAATTTGCCGAATACGCAGGTAAGTTTAACGATGCCTTTAGCTTAGAACTAAATGGCTTTAATATGGCGCGGTTGAGTGACGGAGATACAGTTACAATTAACAATCTTGCCAAAAACCCGTTTTCTTCCTCCTATCACCCCGACTTTATTTACAACCCCGTTGGTACTGGTCCTGCTAGCAGCAAAACTAAGTTAGATGGTTATACCAAACCTTTGACTTTTGTTGGTGTTGTTGAACCGAATGCAAAAAACAAGTTAGTCATCAACGTCAAAGATAACCGCGACGGATTATTAGATTCTGCTGTCTTCCTCAAAGCTGGAACCTTTGGTATTACTGCACCTCAACCTGGTGATGGCACTAAACCAGGAGTCGATATTGAATCAGAAGACGGTAAAGATACAATTACAATTACCGAAGGTGGAGAAGCGGGTACTATTAATATCTCGCTAGATACTATCCCTAGCGAAGATGTAACGGTTACTGTACAACCTGGTGCAGAAGTCGATTTAGGTAACGGCCCAGGTAAACCTGTTGTAATTACCTTTACCCCCACTGATTCTAATATCCCTCATATGATACCCGTTTCCACCGTCGATGATGGTAAGACAGAAGGTACGCAAACAGAAACAATCACAATTACTGCGACTAGTAACGACCCCAATTACAACGGTATAAACATTCCTCCAGTCAAAATACAAGTTAATGACCCAACTGGTACTAGTGGTACTGATAGCCAAACGGGTGTCAGCCAAACAGCAAATGATTTACTGTTGGTTTCGGGACAAGGTTCCCAGGTTGGATTGGAATTTGCGCTGCTTCAAAATAACGCTGGGTTTGTCAATGAAGTAGGTGTATTTGTAGTCGATAACGAGAAAGGTGAAATCAACGGTATTGCACCCGGTCAAACTGGTTACTTACAAGCAGCAATGCAGCGCAAGCAAGTTTTACTGTCCGCACTTGCTAATAACCCCTCACCTGGATTTAATAGCGCGCGTTTACTTAACTTTGCTTCTAGTTCGTACCTCAACTTCTACCTCGTTCAAGATGGTAGTACCGATGAAGTACTGACAAATTTAGCCGCTGGTAATCCTACTCCTAATGTATTTTTCGCTACTAACCCTGCAAATGTAGACAGTTTTGACCATTTACTTTTCAGCAATTTAACAAATGGTGTTTCCCTTGCTTGGGAAGACTCATCAGGGGGTGGGGACAAAGACTTTGATGATTTAGTAATCAAAGTATCAACTAGTACTCAACCTCTAACAGTTGGAAGCAAACTGCAAGGGCAACGCGAAATAATTGATTTACGAGATTACAATAGCCCTGTCTCTGCACAATTTATTGTCTATAGCGAAGCTAGTTATAATAATCATGTTGGATTTTATACTATAGATGATGCGGCAGGACGCATTGGTAATCTGTTACCAACAGACGCAGGTTATGCTCAAGCAGCGTTACAGCGTCGGGTAGTCAGCTTTGACCGTAATGCTACCGATGTAACAGGACAATTCAACGGTGGCGCCTTGTTTGCACCTTTTATTATTGCCAATGGTAGCATTGAAGAATTCCTGAATCAGAACCCGAACAATCTAGGTGGTAATGCTCCAATTGCCTACTTTGCCTACTCCAACGCAAACCCTGACAAAATAGACCACGCGCGGTTGTTGGGAGATAACAAATTTGGGTTTGAAGACTTGTTTGGCAAAGGAGATGGAGATTACAACGATATCGTTCTCCAAGTTAATTTTAAAGTTCCTGCCTCTATTCAACCTGCATCTCCTTTAGATGCTCCTGTCAATAGCGCAGGAGGGATGAGTTTTATGAGTTCAATTCTTCAAGACCCATTTGCATCTACAAAAAAACCTGAAATCAACAATCTAATTTCACAGAATAAATCTTAGAGATTTCCAAAAATTAAATTAACTATCTTGTAGAATGGGCATCTAAGAGTGGAATGGGCATCCCTGCCCGTTCCAAACGAATGAGCGAACACAAAGTTTCAAATAGCGGTAGGATTGTTATAAAGCAGAGACTCTCGCGAGCCAAGTGTTATGACCGCTTCTCAAGTTACCCTATCCTCCCTAATTACAGTTGCCCAACAAACTCGTTCAGCAGCGTTAAAGTTGGCAGTGCTTTCAACTGACCAAAGAAATCAAGCTATTAAGACTATTGCTTTAGCCTTAGAATCAGCGCGTGATGAAATAATCAAAGCAAATATTGCTGACTGTGAAGCTGCTTCTTCTGATGGTATTGCCAAACCACTATATAAAAGGTTGCAGTTAGATGAACATAAATTAAGAGACGCAATTACAGGGGTACGTGATGTCGGTAAACTTGCAGACCCCATAGGACATGTACAAATTCATCGTGAACTTGATACTGGATTAATTTTAAAGCGGGTAACTTGTCCGTTGGGAGTTTTGGGAATTATTTTTGAAGCACGTCCTGAAGCTGCGATTCAAATTGTCTCACTCGCAATCAAATCTGGGAACGGTGTTATTCTCAAATGTGGTAAAGAAGCAGTACGTTCGTGCGAAGCTATAGTTAAAGCCATAAAACAAGGTTTAGCCCAAACTGCGGTAAACCCTGATGCAGTGCAGCTACTAACAACGCGCTCAGAAACCTTAGAGCTACTCAAGTTAGATAAATATGTAGATTTAATTATTCCACGTGGTTCTAATTCATTTGTACGATTCGTTCAAGAAAATACTCGCATACCTGTACTTGGACACGCAGACGGTGTTTGTCATCTATATATAGATAAAGCAGCAGATATCGAAAAAGCAGTTACCATTGCTGTAGACGCAAAAACTCACTACCCTGCCGCATGTAACGCTATTGAAACAATGCTAGTTCATGCTGAAGTGGCGCCAACCTTTTTACCAAAAGTCGCAAAAGCATTAGAGAATATGGGTGTTGAGTTACGCGGAGACGAGCGAACTCGTGAAATATTACCTAATATAGCTGCACCTAGTGACTGGCAAACCGAATACAGCGATTTGATTTTAGCTATAAAAATTGTAGATAGTTTAGAGGAAGCAATTGAGCATATCAATAATTACGGTTCCAAGCACACAGATGCAATTATTACCGAAGACCCCAACGCTGCTTCTACTTTCCTAGCTTTAGTAAATGCCGCAGGTGTATATCATAACTGTTCCACCCGCTTTGCCGATGGGTTCCGCTATGGATTCGGCGCCGAAGTTGGCATTAGCACACAGCAAATGCCACCACGTGGACCCGTTGGTTTAGAAGGTTTAGTAACTTACAAATACCAAATGACTGGTAACGGGCATATTGCTGCTAATTATACAGGCGCCAGTGCCAAACCTTTCACACACCGTGACTTGAAAAACTAGTAGGGTGGGCAGTGCCCACCTTACAATGCTATATTATAATTAGACACACATCTAATTAGATATTATGCTTAACCAGCAATTTGACATCTGGCTCGAACAAGCTGAGGATGAAGCTTGGTCTGCTAAAGTTCTCAGCAACTATATATTGGTAGACAAAACAAGCGAGTTACCACGTTTAAAGGATATTCCAGCTACTCGCAAAAAGCGCTTAGTAATTTTAAAATGGTTAGTAAGTCATTTTGATCAGGGTACAAACTATTCAGAAGCTAAGGTCAACGAAATTCTGAAGCAATTTCACCCTGATTGTGCAACGCTACGACGCGAAATGATAGGTTACAATTTGATGCAAAGGGAATCTGGTATTTACTGGCGCCAAACTTAAATATAGGGTACGTGAAAGCTATTGCAAATACCAAAACGAAACATATCATAGCGTTCACGTATCATCGATTCCTTATAATTTATCCTCAAAAATAAAAACCTCATATACAATACATGGAAGGGAGTAAGTCTGATTTTTTTCTTGCTTCACTTTTAACGACTAACCATCTTTGTTCAATGCCCGCATAATTATTCTTTTAACAACATACGAATAACCTAGTATTTGACTTTTTATCATTTCTGATTCAGGTAGGGTAGAAACTATTTTTTTAGCTTCGGTGCCTGACAATGGTACTCTAGATAACCATTGGATATTAGATAATAGTTGTATGTTTGATGCAGTATATAATGCACTATCTGCAACCATTAAACTTTCAAAATTTAGCAGTTTGCAAAAATAAAAGGAGCGGCAGAAATTGACAAATTGCTTGCTGTAAGAGGTTTTCAAGCATTTTTAAGGAATTAGTATATTCTTAATCCTCAAGGAAGGGTGCATATTCTGATTTCAGTGATTCCAATAAGTAATACAAAAGCATAAGTTCGGGTTAGGACTCCTGAAAACTCTTATTTTCTCCTTTAAGGTATAAGATTACCTATGTTAATAACTTGATATAAGTCCCTATGGCAACACAAGTTCATTCGCTCTGGCTTCCATACGCACAAATGAAGACCGTTCCGCCCCCGTATCGAGTAGTTCGAGCAGAGGGCGTCAAACTCTACCTCGATGATGGCACGGTGCTTATTGACGGCATCTCTTCGTGGTGGTGCGTTATTCACGGGTACAATCACCCTGTCCTTAATAAGGCGGTTCAGGAACAGCTTTTAAAATTCGCTCATGTTATGCTTGGTGGTCTCGTTAACGATGCAGCTATTCATCTCGCTGAGACGTTAGTCAGGATTACCCCATCAGGTCTCAATCATGTGTTTTTTGCTGACAGTGGTTCAGTGGGGGTAGAGGTCGCGTTAAAAATGGCAATTCAGTTCTGGCGCAACAAAGGGGTATCACAGAAGAACCGTTTCGTGGCGCTCCGCCGGGGGTATCACGGCGACACGACAGGGGCAATGTCGGTGAGTGACGACGACGAGGGGATGCACCGATTGTTCAAAGGGGCCATACTCCCCCAGTATTTCGTTGATGCACCGGGCGGGGTTAACATAGAGTCTCACGAATGCCAAGCATCGCTTTGTCAACTCGCTGGGCTTCTCGAATCGAACAAGAATCAGATTGCCGCCTTGATCCTCGAACCGGTATTTCAAGGAGCGGGTGGCTTTCGCTTCTATCCTCCCGAGTATTTATTCCACGCGCGAAGACTGTGTGATGAACACGGGGTGCTACTCATATTCGACGAGATAGCAACGGGTTTCGGGCGAACAGGAGCCTTATTCGCAGCGGAGCTTGCCAATGTCACCCCGGATATCATGGTGCTTAGTAAAGCGCTCACTGGGGGATACTTTGGACTATCGGCGACTATTGCGACAAGCGAAGTCTACGATTCCTTCCTCAGTGACGATCCGGAACTCGCCTTCATGCACGGGCCGACTTTCATGGGAAATGCAGTCGCCTGCGCTGTAGCTTTGGCAAGTATCAGCCTTATCGAAACCGAAAACTACCTTGGTAAAGTAAAAGCTATTGAGCAAGTGCTTAAAGAAGAAATCCAGGGATTGGAGGGGCCATCGCTTTGCGATGCACGAGTGCTTGGAGCCATAGGAGTCCTGGAGTTTGAATGTCTATCGAACCTCATGGGATTCAGGGAGTTCGCTCTAGACCGGGGAGTGTGGCTCCCTCCGCCCGTACGGCAAGTGGCTGTACACTATGCCTCCATACGTCATTGGTGAGGACGACTTGCGACGAATTACTACAGTAATGAAGGAGTGGGTGTCATACCAGGGCAAACGCATCTAAATATTGACAAATATTAGGCAAAACTTAGAACCCTTATCTAGACGTACAATACAGTAAAAATGCGAATTAAAGTAAATGGACATTCGTACATCTGTTCACGTTGAGTCCCCCTCATTAGCATATATCACTTCTATAGCAGGAGTGTTAACCTCTTATTAGTTCGTTTTTTAGTACGCCTTAACAGGGATAGTTTTTTTATCGAGTTGAATTTTGTTTTCTAGTTGCTTCAGAGGCACTACTGTTAGCTGTGACACGGTGCGTTGCTGAGTTCTATCCTCACGATGGCGATCACGAAAGTGTTGCGTGATATATCCGTAATGCCTGCCTCGGTAAAAACTGGGTCTGAGAGTGTTATCGTTTCTCTGATATATCAGGGTGGAAGAAGCAAAATCTTGAGCGATTACAGAATTGTACACTTGTTGAATCAGATTAATTCCGGCTGAATTCTTCGGATCGAAATTAAAAGACGTATCACTAGACCGATAATCGACGAGTTCTTGGCTCACCAAGCCATTAGGTGACCAAACGGCAAAACTTAACTCGTTGCCAAGGCACTTAGATGTAGAGTCAAAATCGGGTTCTGCCGTTTGTAATTTGATGCTAGGCATCAGTCCAGTAATCAACTGATGATCATGTGACCATAGTATTACTGTCTGAGCGTCTTGCCCTGGTAAAGCTGCTGCTGGTAGATTAACACAAGCGCTAAGGGCGCTGATTAAGCCTACTAAGAAACTAAACTGAAACTTAGACATGTTGGTGTAGCTCGGTTGAATAGGGGGGCAGGCATAAGTAAGATGAGCCGTTAGAGTACTTTTCCTTGAAGAAGGCATTATTGGCTGATGCCTAGAAATTTCAACGCTGTAACGTTGCTTACAATTAACAATATATGAAATTCAGTAAAACATATAAAGCATTGTGCCAGTACCTGAATCTAACTATTAAATAGTGGTTAGTACTTCAGCTAATTAGCTTTATTTAAAAGTAATCTGAAGCGTTGTTGTATATAAACTTATTCTTTAATACGTAAGCATCCACTCTCATAATTTTGAGAGGATGTTTGAAAAGTCAAACCAGGTATAAATTGTCATTCTTCGTTCCGCTACGCGGAACGTAATGCGGAGCATTTGCCGCAGGCTAGAATCTAAGGTTTCAGCATATACTGAGATGCTTCACTACGTTCAGCATGACATTCAAAGACACTTTTCAAACAACCTCTGAGTATGACAATTCTCAAATTGGACTAGTTAGTGCCAATTAATTGAAAAACATCATTTATATTTGATTACTAACGACAATTATAGACTACTTAAAATATATAACGGGCGACTTATGAATGGGCCTTAATGAATGTTGGTTTTAAACAGATTCGCTGGCACCATCCAATAGTTTGTCCTAAAGGCATACAGAAATTTGGCTCCGAATTCTGGCAGGATTACATTGACTATCCCGACATCGTAGGCATTACCTGCCTAAAATAGCTGTTAATGCGGTTGGTTAGGGGGCGGTTTTTGCTATGGATTTAACTGCACAAAACAGGTAAGGATTGCCGCTCTAGAAAAAACGACATTGTGATTCCACCATCTTAGCTACTGTGGGAATTTAACTAAGGCGCCAAACCTACTGATAAATTGAGGTATCCGCTCTGCGGAGTAGGGGTAGCGAAAATGCACAACGGCATGGTGCCGAAGAATGTAAAGTAAACGTATCTAAGTACAGTAAAGCCAATGATATTGCCCTATCGCCTCCAAAGTCTAAAAGAGAGGCACCTTTAGCATTCACACACAGGCGTACTTATAAAAAATTTATTCACAATACATGCGCTCGGAGTAAAGCGTATGTGCTTGCCTAACTGAGCTCGTCGGGGTGCTGATTATCTATAGAAGAACATAGCTATATACAAATGTAGGTCAGGCGGGACGCCTAACCTACGTGTGATGTATTAACCTTCACCTAGATATGCTTTACGGACTTCTTCGTTTGTTTGTAAATCACTAGCTCGACCTTCGAGTTCAATCTTACCAGTTCGCAATACATAACCGCGCACTGCTACATCTAATGCCTGACGTGCATTTTGTTCTACTAATAAAATAGTTGTTTCTCTTTCTTTGTTTATTTGTTTAATTAGAGAAAATATTTCTTGCACTAAGTTAGGCGCCAAACCCATACTTGGTTCATCAAGCAGTAGTAAGCGAGGTTTTGCCATCAATGCGCGTCCTATTGATAGCATTTGTTGTTCTCCTCCGCTAAGTGTTCCTCCTTTTTGGCTTATTCGCTCTCGCAAACGGGGAAATAAATTTAGGACGTATTCTAAATCTGATTTTATACCAAGTTTATCTTTTCGAGAAAAGGCGCCCATTTCTAGATTTTCTTGCACTGTCATGCGCGGAAAAATCATCCGTCCTTCGGGACTTTGAGCGATGCGTAGTTCACGCACAATTTTTTGCGGTGATACGGTTTCGATTGGTTTTCCCTCGAATAATATCGTACCTTGACGGGGACGTATTAACCCTTGGATGGTTCTTAGAAGAGTGGTTTTTCCGGCGCCGTTACTTCCAATAAGTGTGCAGATTTCCCCCTGGTTGATTTTTATTGAAATTCCTTTGAGGGCTTGTATATTACCGTAGTATGTGTGGATATCTTTTACTTCTAGCATTACATTAAGGGGGGCAGGTTTACATTAGGGGGGGGGCAGGTTTACAGGTTCCCTTAAGGGTATTGAGATTGTTGGTTAACCTGCCCTTACAGGATAGGTACTACTACAGGATAGGTACTACTACTCTTTGCCTAGGTAGGCTTCGATGACTAGGGGGTCTTGACGTACATGGTTGGGTGTTCCTTCGGAGATTTTTTTACCGTTTGCTAGTACGGTAATATAATCGCTGATTCCCATTACTAGTTTCATGTCGTGTTCGATTAATAATATGGTGAGCTGGAGTTCGCTGCGAATTTGTTGCATAAACGCTGTTAACCCTCCTGTCTCTTTGGGGTTCATTCCCGCTGTTGGTTCGTCTAATAGCAGTAATTGCGGTTCGGAGGCTAATGCTCTTGCTATTTCTAGGCGCCTTTGTTCACCGTAAGATAGGTTTTTTGCTAATTCAAATGTTCTAGATTTCGCTAAACCTGCGTAATCTAACCAATGTAAAGCTTTTATTCTGGCGTTGGATTCTTCTTGTACAACTGCTGGTGGACGTAGTAAGGTTCCTACTAAGTTAGCTTTGAGTTTGGAGTGCATTCCAACTAGTACGTTATCTAGTACTGTCATGTTATTGAATAAGCGGATGTTTTGGAAAGTTCTTGCTACACCTAGTTTGGTTAGTTCGTCTGGTTTTAAGCCTGTTATGTCTCTATCATAAAGCCATAATCTACCTGCACTGGGGCTGTAAATTCCTGTCAGCATGTTGAAAAATGTTGTTTTTCCGGCGCCGTTGGGACCAATAAGGCTGGCAATGCTTCCTTTTTCTAGGACAAAATCAACTTGATTTACTGCTGTTAAGCCACCAAATCGCATTGTCAGTTGCTGTGCTTCTAATATTGCTACTTTGGGTTCTACTGCCATCATATATACTTTTGTTTAAGTAAATTTGACTATTATAAACCCGGTTTTTTGTTGATATTTTGTAATATAAACAATGATTTTGGGTAAAAACCGGGTTTCTTTGTTTTAAGTTGCTGCTTCGCTATCTGTTGTTTCTCCATGTAGTTCTGCTTGGCGCAGTCTATCGGGTATTAGTCCTTCTGGACGCACTAACATCATAATTACAAGAGTTAAACCAAACAGAAATAAACGCATTTGTGTTGGGTCTAAGCTGGTTCTAATAAATTCTTGCCATTGCGGGTTGCTAATTAGCGGTAGCAAAGTTGTCGTGCGAATTCCTTCTAATATTCTGGCGATTTGAGGTAGAAATAGTCGGTCGGCACCCATTATAATGATGCCACCTAGAATAACTCCTGTCATGTTTCCTAAACCGCCTAAAATCACCATACACAGTATAATTACAGACACTGAAAAGTCAAATACACTAGGGAAAATCGCACTGATATAAGCGGCGTAAAATGCACCAGCAAATCCTGCAAAAGCTGCTCCCATCGCAAATGCTAGTAACTTAGTTCTAACAAGATTTATTCCCATAGCACTTGCGGCAAGCTCATCTTCGCGAATTGCCGTCCAAGCTCTTCCTAAACGCGAATCTCGTAATCGACTAATTGCGAAGTAAGAGAAAATTACGAGAAATAAAATCAAATAATACCAAGGAAAAGGATTGCTGCTGGTGAAACTACCGATGATTGGTAGGTAGGGTCGGTCGATAGGGTTAATTCCTGGTTCACCACCAGTCAAATTAATCGCGCGGTCACATCCAACAAGACAAATCGCCATTTCTGGGCGCCCAATTAAGCTACCAATAATTTTAGAAATTGGTTCTTCGATACGAATTTGCGTCAAGTTACGAAAAAGAACAGGGACGATTTCTCCGAAACCGAGGGTAACGATAGCAAGGTAATCACCTCTCAACCGCAATGTTGGGGCGCCAAGAATTACGCCAAAAAGTGCTGCAACTGCTGCTGCAATGGGAATTACTAGCCAAAAGTTCCAGTGAATATTAAGTTGAGGTGAACACAGTAAACCTGTTGTGTAGGCGCCAATTGCAAAAAAAGCTGCGTAACCTAAGTCAAGCAGTCCAGCAAAGCCAACGGTAATATTTAGACCCAGTGCTAACAGAACAAAAATTTGGATTTCAATTACTGTTGATATCCAACGAGTCTGCGCGACTGCATCCACGAACGGAAATAAAATTACTGAAAAACCAAGAACGATTAACATTCCTAGTTGTCGCTGTTTGGGATTTAACGCGGTAATTGCTCCAGTAATAGCAGCAAATAATGGCGCAATCACAAGACCGCTAACCCCGAACAATAAAGCTTGTGGAAACCCAATTGCAGGGCGCCCTGAAATTGGTAGTAATAATAAACCTTGAATTAAGCTGGCAACTAGTACGCAAATACCTAGTCTTAATCCTGAAAAAGCACCATTAACAGCACTAGTAGCAGGGGTATTAGTTTTTTTACCTTGAGTTTGGGTTAATCCGATTGCCGTACCAAGTAGCCAGCTTATAACTGCACCACTCCAACCACCAAAGGTTAGGACGGTAATGGCGCCGACTATTCCCAAAACCCCAATTGATTTGATTATTTGGTTTAGTAATTTTTTCATGGTGATTACTTATATCTTTCTTGTTAAACCTTTTCTTGTGCGCTATCACCAAGTAGACCACCTGGTCGGAACGCCAAAATTATCACCAAAACCGCAAACACCCAAGCATTTGTCCATCGACTTGAGAAATATTGATCGCTTATAGCTGAGAGTAATCCAATTAATAATCCCCCTAACATGGCACCTACAATATTGCCAATTCCTCCTAAAACTGCTGCGGTGAATGCTCGTAACCCAGCGGTAAAACCCATTGTAAATACAATCGTATTGTTATAAAGTCCGACTAATAGCCCTGCTGCTCCTGCTAAACAACCACCAATTAAAAAAGTCAGTATAATAATGCCATCTACATTAATACCCATCATTTTAGCTGCATCTCGATTTTGGGCAGTTGCGCGCATTGCTTTACCCCAAGATGTAAACTGTACAAATGAATGTAGCCCTACCATTAAAACTAGTGCAGTCACCAATACGATTAAGTCTTTAGTTGTGAATTGAATACTGGTTTCAATTCCTAATGCTTTGAAAATATCTATACGCGGTAATAAGTCTGGGAAGTTCTTTGGTGCTGCGGCGTTTACACCCATTACAGGGATAAATGACTTTAAGCCACCCCAGAACAGTCCAATATTTTGAAAAATGAACGAAACTCCAATTGCCGAAATTAAAGGCGCCAATCGTGGGGCATTTCGTAATGGTCGGTAGGCGTACTTCTCAGTTAATATATTTAAGGAAGCGCATAAAAGACAGCTAACAATCAAAGCTATTATTATAGCCCCAATACTAGCTTGAAATGAGGTGCCATCAGTAATTCCAAAAGCACCGATAACAGTTAGTGATGCAAATGCACCTAACATGTATAAATCGCCGTGAGCAAAGTTAATCAACTCGATGATGCCGTAAACCATTGTGTAACCTAATGCAATAATCGCAATAATTGCACCGTTCACAAGTCCGATTAATAGCTGTTGTACTAAAAGAGCAGGGTTACTTTTGATTTCGCCTATAATTCTTGCTAAATCAAACCCTGCAATTGGCGCCAGTAATAAAACTAAATAAGCTATAACTATATATAAAACAATTTTTTGCCAACCGCTTAATGATTTCTTACCTAGCGAATTACTCTTAGATACTTTCTGGAGTGATTTTATCATAGTTGTTTTATGTGTTGGTTGATATTATTATCACTAGGTAGGGTGCGTGAAAGCTATTACAATCTACAATAAAATGATACATTAAACTGCTTTCACGCACCCTACGTTGAAATTTTTTATACGAGAAATTATTTGGCTTTAGCGTCCAGCACGGTAACAAATTCCCATTTGTTGTTCTTGACGTTATTACCAGACATTGTGGTTAAAGTTGTATCACCATTCGCGTCAAAACTCCAACTACCAAGTATACCTTTGTAGTCTTTTGTTCCCAAAACAGCATCACGAATCGCCACGCGGTCATTTTTACAAACTTTGCCAATGCCATTAATAACTACTTTGGCAGCTTCGTAACCATATGCAGCATAAGCTTCAGGTTCAGCGTTAAATTTCTTCTTATAGCTGTCATACCAAGCTTTACCAGCACCTGTTAACTGTTTAGGTGCAATACCACCAAAAGTTGCCAACACACCTTCTGCATCTTTGCCTCCTGCGTCAATTAAAGCTTGTTCATATGTACCATCGGGACTCATAAATTTGACTTTATCTTGTGTCATCCCAACGTTACGCATGTCTTTAATTAACTGCCCAGCGTTATTTTGGGTAATACCACCAAAATAAATCATATCTGGATTGACGGCTTTGATTTTATTCATCAATGCTCTATAGTCTGTTGCTCTGGCATCAATACCTTCGTGTCCTAAAACTTCGATACCAAGTTTTTTGGCAGTAGCTTCAAATACATCAGCTAGTCCTTTGCCGTAAACTTCTTGGTCATCGAGGATGTAAACTCTTTTGACTCCGAGTGATTTTGCCCAATTTGCTGCTGCAGAACCTTGTAAATCATCAGCAGGAACTACGCGCACATAATTTCGCTTGCCATTGGGGTAGTATTTTTCGGGTTCCCCTGGTTCTCCACCTGGTTTAGTTAAGCCCACAGCGGTATTTGCTGGACTGACCATTACTAAGTTGGCTTGGTTGAGGATGGGAATTGAAATTTTGGCGGCGCCGGAGTTAAAAGTACCGATATACGCGACAACATTGGGGTCTGAGACTGCTCTATTTGCGTTTTCAGCTTCTCTAGCAGCATCCCATTTTCCGCTTGCTGCAGTTGCACCGTCTAAAGACTCATATTCAATTTTGAGCTTACCATCACAAACTGTTGAGTTAGTCTCGTCGAGTGCTTGTTTGATACTGTTGACGATTGTTTGGGTTTGACCGACAGAACTACCTGTTAGGGGAAAGCTGGACATAATTTTAACAGTGTTGCCAGAAGCACCTCCTGAAGCATCTTGATTTGTGGCGCCAGTACCACCCGTGTTAGTACCACCACATCCAGTTACAAACAACCCGACACTGCAAAGAGCCATGAAGAGGATATTGCTGCGAATAAGCCCAAATTTAGACTTAATACGTTTGTTAAAGCTAGTTTTTTCGATGTTTTGCATACTGATTTTACATTTACTGGGTTATGAAGCCTGATTAAACATAAGAATTTTTACGTCCTGCAAGAATAGTATCCAAAAAATAGACTTTGTAAAGATACTGAAATTAACATTGGCAAGTTAAATGTCAAATTCAATACCGCCTATGTTGGCATTGATTCTAGTAAAAACCATTAATCATTACATATTATCTTTACAATAACAAGACTTATTTTTATGCATTTTTTGGGAATTATAAAGATTAGTTGCGATAAAGAGCTTATTTATGAGTGTGCTGCGACCCCAGTTGCATGGACTAATAGAACAAATGACCGATGACGAACTCCAACTAGTTTGGAGTGTAGTTTATGCCTTGCATTGTGACTACAAAGTTCTCAAAGCGATACAGTCCGTTAAACAATTGCAGCAACCGTGGGATGCACTAACCCATGAGGAAGCGATGCGATACCTGACAATGACGTGAAAAGGGGAAAATGGAAGCGTGAATATCGAAGTACGCTATGAGCGGTCTTTCTTAAACGATTTACGTCGTTTGGAACCTACTATTTACCAGCAGGTATATAATTTAGCATTTGTGGAGTTTCCCCAAAGAGGGCAACTGCACTACTTACCACAGTTACGGCAAATTGATGGTGAAGGCATATTTTACCGATTTAGCCTCGATAGATACCTTATTGGTATTGAGCTACGGGGTGAAATTGTTAAGTTTTTGCGAGTTATACCTATGCCAGATGTTAAGGGCGAGCAGATGGCATAAGACTTAAAACTGTATAAGGTTGAATGGGATAAGCCAGTCCTTACCTTAAACTTGTTCTTGATAAAACTTACTTGAGATTTCCCTATGGACGCTTCGACACTTTGGCAGCGATACCAGGAATGGTTATATTACCACGAAGGATTGGGGTTTTACCTCGATATTAGTCGGATGCGCTTTGATAATGCGTTCGTAGAGGCGTTGCAACCAAAGTTCGAGAAGGCTTTCGCGGATATGGCGGAGCTTGAAAAGGGCGCCATTGCAAACCCCGACGAAGACCGCATGGTTGGACACTACTGGCTGCGAAATCCTGATTTGGCGCCAACTCCCGAACTGACACAAGAAATTGTGAGTTCAATCGAACAAATCGAAGTTTTCGCCGAAAAAGTTCACACTGGTGGAATTCATCCTCCCAAAGCTGCACGCTTTACTGATATTATCTCTATCGGTATCGGTGGTTCTGCACTTGGTCCCGAATTTGTCGCTGAAGCCCTTGCCCCCGATTTTCCTCCTTTAGCAATTCATTTTATCGATAATACAGACCCCACTGGCATTGACAAGATTCTCACGCATCTACGTAATAAACTTTCTAGTACTTTAGTTTTAGTAATCTCTAAATCTGGTGGTACTCCCGAACCGCGTAACGGCATGTTGGAAGTTAAAAAAGCTTATGCGGGACAAAATTTAGATTTTGCGAATTACGCCGTTGCTATTACCATGCCAGGTAGTAAGCTAGACGACCAAGCCAAAAACGAAAACTGGCTAATGCGCTTTCCAATGTATGATTGGGTTGGTGGACGCACTTCGTCCATGTCTACCGTTGGGTTAGTACCTGCTGCACTTCAAGGCATTGATATTAAAGAAATGCTCGAAGGCGCCAAAGAAATGGACGATGCTACACGCATTGCCGATATCAAGAAAAATCCTGCTGCAATGCTAGCTTTAGCATGGTATTACGCAGGTAACGGGAAGGGTGAGAAGGATATGGTCGTTCTACCCTATAAAGACAGCTTGCTGCTATTTAGTCGTTACTTGCAGCAACTCGTCATGGAATCTTTAGGAAAAGAAAAAGACCTTGACGGTAATATCGTTCATCAGGGTATTGCTGTATATGGTAATAAAGGCTCTACCGACCAACACGCTTACGTTCAACAGTTACGCGAAGGTGTACCAAACTTCTTCCTTACCTTTATTGAAGTATTGAAAGACCGTGAGGGAGCATCTCCTGAACTCGAACCAGGTATTACCTCTGGTGATTACCTCTCTGGTTTCCTCCAAGGTTCGCGTCAAGCATTATACGAAAACCATCGTGACTCCATTACCGTCACAATTCCTGAAGTTAACCCTCGTACAGTCGGTGCCTTAATTGCATTATATGACCGAACGGTTGGTTATTATGCAAGTTTGGTAAACATAAACGCTTACCATCAACCAGGTGTAGAAGCAGGTAAAAAAGCAGCCGCAGTAATATTAGACTTACAAACAAAAGTCATCGACGTATTGCAAAGCGAAAAAGCACCTATGACACTAGCGCAAATTGCTGATAAAGCAGGCGCCAGTGACAAAGTTGAGTCAATATACATTATTTTGCGACACATGTCGGCAAATAATCGTGGTGTAGTTATGCAAGGTAACTTAGGCGAACCCAACAATTTGACTGTATCTATGGGCTGAACTTTGTAAAATACATATCACAGTTAGTCAATATTTGTTGCTTTTGCAACAATTTTTCATAGCTGAACATCTAAGATAAAAGAAAGCACTCAGTTCTTAAGATGTTCAGCTTTTTTGCTAGCTACAATTTATACAGCTAAATAATACACACACTCAAAAAAAATTATTTATAGGTATTTAACATGAATAAGCCTAGAGGAATTACAATTCGCCATCTAGAATCAATCAAAGGGGGAATGGCGCAATTTTTCACCCCGCAAGCGAGCAACGAAACTATGCTTGTGCAAGTACCCCCTCATGCAGTAGATGACTTGTTCGTACACAAATCACAAACCGACCAAATATTAGTAGTCAAAGGCGAATTCGTATTGGTTACACTCATCGACAAAAAGTATCAGTATATTCCCCTAAGCGAAAAACAACCAGCCGTAGCAATAATTCCACCAGGAGTATTACACGGCGTTATTAATTTTAGTTCAGAAGCATGTGTAGTAGTGAATGCAGTACTACGTCATCGTCCAGTCCAACCATTAGACTACGTAACACGCGGTAGACCATTTCCTTACGACTTAGAAGCCGCAAAATCTGCACTTGAGAACTTAAAAACAATCAACACATCGGCGCCACTACTTTAATTAAAAACTAAAATTAACCTCTTGTGGAACGGGCATCCCTGCCCGTTCTTCAGTATAAGCATAAAAAAACACATTTATAAATCATAAAAACTATCTAAAATTTTTGGCACTACGTTATTATGGTGACGTTAACTAAGTATAAATTATTTTAAATAGTTATAAAAATAACTTATGAACACCCCAGCAGCCCAACTACTCATTCCCTCGCACTTCAAACCAGAAACAGTCAGCGAAGTCTACCGCGTCCCCTACCAACAACGAGGCGCCGAAGCAAACGAATGGGCAAAAAAGCATAATATAAAACCAGCGTCACAAGATAAAAAACGTATTTGTTTACTATTAATAGATGTACAAAATACATTTTGCCTTCCAGGATTTGAATTATTCGTAGGAGGACAATCTGGTAAAGCTGCTGTAGAAGACAACATCCGCTTATGTGAATTTATCTATCGTAACCTAGGGTCAATAACAACAATTGTACCAACGCTAGATACCCATACAGCAATGCAAATATTTCATCCCATATTTTGGGTAAATGATAGCGGTCAAAATCCAACACCAGCAGCAACAAACATTACACCCGCAGATATTGACAAAGGTATATGGAAAGTTAACCCAGGTGTAGCCTTCAGCTTAGGCTGGGATTACGAACTACTACAAAAACACGCTTATCATTACGTTAAAGAATTAACTCAAAACGGCAAATATCCTTTAACTGTTTGGCCTTACCATTCAATATTAGGCGGTATTGGTCATGCATTAGTATCAGCAGTAGAAGAAGCAATATTTTTCCATTCAATCGCGCGTAGCAGTCAAACACAGTTTGAAATCAAAGGAAATAATCCTTTAACAGAAAATTACTCAGTATTACGACCAGAAGTAGCGACAAGCTTTGATAACCGTACAATTGCAGAAAAAAATACACGTTTGATTAAACAACTATTGCAATATGATATTGTAATAATTGGTGGGCAGGCAAAAAGTCACTGTGTCGCTTGGACAATAGACGACTTGTTAACAGAAATTAAGCAAACAGATGCAAACTTAGCTAAGAAAATATACCTTTTAGAAGATTGCACCTCTCCTGTAGTAGTTAAAAATGTGGTTGACTATACCCAAGCTGCTGATGAAGCATTTAAACGGTTCGCAGCAGCAGGGATGAATATTATAAAATCGAGTTATAAGTTTTGAACACATAAAACAGTAGGGTGTGTGACGCTACTAAAAAATTTCAACGTAGTTATAAGACTTGTAGCGTCACGCACCAGCTCTTAATTGTGACAATATCGTAAGTCCTGGATGTTTTAAAAGCCTTATTAATGTACCAGATATCATTTGGTTAATATTATTACCACAGAGACACAGAGGGCACAGAGTAGAGAGGGCGCCTGTCACCAGATTTAATGACATGTATACGCACCAGATGCTTCACTGTGTTCAGTATGACACCAAAACGTATTTTTAAAACATTCTCTTTGAACGAATTATATTAAAAGGCGCCATTTCTTTCATTAGAGGGATGGTGCTTCAAGTATGGATAATTAAAATACTAGAGCAAGTTGACGTGAATAGCCAAGCAGAAAAATTTTCCAAGCTATTTAAATAAGTAAGTTTGTAGTCATAAACACAAAATTTGTTTACATTTATGAATATTCCGACCTTACCTTGGGTGTTAATGCTGAGGGTCTATCAAGATGTGATTCCAGCAGTTCGTTGGCATTTACGTAGATGGAAAGAATTAGCTCAAAGAATTCCTAATCCAGAACTTCGCAAGCAAGCGTTAATGAGTATTGAAAATAAAACCTTTCATTGTGAAGGGGGAGGAATTTATGGATTATTGGCTAGAGAACATCAGTCTGAAGCAATAGATTTTATAGTCGCTTATCAAACGATTAGTGATTACCTAGATAATTTATGTGACCGCAGCACCTCTCTTGACCCCGACGACTTCCGCGCGTTGCATGAGTCTATGTTTCATGCTTTAACACCAGGAGCGCGCGTGACTAATTATTATCGTTTTCGTGAAGAACAAGATGATGGTGGTTATTTAAATAAGCTAGTTGAAAACTGCCAAAACATATTGAAGAAAATGCCCGCTTATGGGACAATTGCCGCTACCTTGCATGAGCTTGCCAATTATTACTGTGATTTACAAGTTAATAAACACGTAAAAATAGAAGAAAGAGTTCCAAGGTTAAAAGCTTTATTTGACTTGTATGAGGATAAATTTTATCAAATGAGTTGGTATGAGTTTTCCGCTTGTACAGGGTCAACTTTGGGTATTTTTTGTTTGATCGCTTATGGCTTTGATGATAATTTTTCCAATGATACAACTCAGTGTGTAAAAAATAGTTATTTCCCTTGGGTGCAAGGATTACATATTTTACTCGACTATTTAATTGACCAAGAAGAAGACCAAATCAACGGTGATTTAAATTTTTGTTGTTATTACAAAAATCATGATGTCATGACTAAAAGATTTTCATATTTTCTTCAAAATGCCAATCAAAGCGTCGCTCAATTGCCCGATACCGATTTTCATAAAATGATTAACCAGGCTTTATTAGGAATTTATTTAGCCGACCAAAAGGTACAAAGACAAAAAGAAGTGAAAAAAATGGCAAAACATCTTTTAAATAAAGGAGGGGCGCCAGCTTACTTTTTCTTCTTCAACGGCAGAATCATGGCTAATTTACGCTCTAAAATGGGGTAAAATATAATACAACTATCTATTGAAAGTTTACTTGAGTTGGCGCCTGTATACAGTATGTGCGGTATTTGAGAGTTACTTGCCAACTAAGTATTCTGACGTGATGATAATAATAATTATTCTTGAGGTAAGAAAAATTTTCAATCTTCCTAAAATTAAAAAAATATTACTAACTAGTAATATCAAAATAACTATAATATATACTGTATACAATATAAAAGCAAAAATTATTATGACCGAATCAGCACAAAAGCCGCGCGCACGTAGAGGAAGAATTTTTCCTGACATCCAAATTCCAAAAGAGGAATTAGCTAGACGCGAAGCAGAAGCAGAAGCGTTTAGCGAGCGCTGTGAGATAATTTTTCAGAAACTACTTCCTGAACTCATAGAACAATATTACGGCTGGTATATCGCTATAGAACCTGATAGTGGTGACTATTTCATAGATAAAGACAAAGAAACGGCGAGTTTAAAAGCACGTCAAAAGCACCCAAATGTTATTCACCATATGTTTGGTATCAATGAAACTGGAGTTTCAGGTACTATATGATTTATGGTGTTTTCGGCGATGAAGGTCAGCTATTTTTTGAAATAGAGTTAGTTGCAACTAATGGTTCAAAGTTGCCTATGGAGATAATGTTAGATACTGGCTTTACAGGCTTTTTAGCTATGAATAAGCAAGATTTAAATGGTTTCGGTTGGAATTATTTACGCCGTGATAAACTCCGAACTGCACAGGGAGAAAGTAAATTTAGTATTTATCAAGGTAAAATACTACTTGATGGACAAGAGTATGAAATTCCAGTGTATGCCAACAATGAACTTACAGAAACATTATTGGGATCAGAGTGGTTAAAAATTTTACCATTATCTGTAAACTATCAAGCAGGTATACTGACGCTAGGAGATTAGTAATTCGCCAAGAAAGTAGAACCTGTTGCGGCGCCAGTCTTCGCCTTTAATTAGCCCCAAAGTATAATCTATTTATATGAAATTAAAGTTTTGATTAAATATGCTACCCTCAAATTTAAGGGCAGCACTTTTCAATCTTTCGCTTAAAACGCTTTCATATAATTGGGCGCCACTATAAAGCTTTTGTTGACAAAAGTTTTACATAGTATAATAAACCGTTAGCATCAGTTGTAATTGAATCTTCTAAATTTACAAGGTCATTATCTGACAAGCTTGCACTCTGTAATTCCAAAATATTATCAGATTGCATATTTAGCATCCATTCATTGAAGCTTTCGCGAGTAACTAGCTCACCAATTTTTCTACGAATACGGTAGATAGGGACTAAATTATCTAGATTATAATCCAGATTGAGTTGCTCATATGCTGATAAAGCAACTGCTTTGAAAGTGCTAACCGTTCATTTTCAATAGGACTTTGTGAAGATGTTAAATCAATTTCTCGCAGGCGCCTGATAATATCCTCATTAACTTGAGTCAGGAGTAGCTTGCGATGTTCTTCAAGTGAGCGTAGTGCCTCAGACAGTGTTTGTAAGTTATTTTCAACGCTTGCAATTTTTTCTGCAAGTGGGCGCCGTTTTTCAATGATGCTGGCAATCACAGCAGCACGATTAATGGTTGTATACATAGACATTTATCTATAGTTAATCAATATAGTATGTAAATAATCAACACTGTAAAATTATGTAGACAATATCAAAGTGATAATTATCTACGCTTACATAAGTATGTTTCCCAAAAAATCTAACTGACTAACATGGAGGAGAACATATTTTGTCTAATTTTAAGCAACTGCGTATCTAAGTTTAAGCAACCGTAGTCAAAATGTTCCCAGTCAATCTATTTTTTTTGTAATACGGCTAAAGCTTCAGGAGCGTGTGACGTAGTAATGTTAATGTTATAAAAGTTTGCTCGAACTGGCGCCTGTATGCAGTACGTGTAGTATTAAAGAGTTACTTGTCAAGCAAGTATGATGACGTAAAGATAATAATTATTATTATTGAGACAAGAAAAATTTGCTTTTTATAGAATCTACAGTATAACAGTAGCCGGAGTGGCATTTATGAGCTAGACTAAAAGCATCGTTTATTGAAGCTTACGCTTATACTGAAATTTGATACCACAGGGTAAAGCCATCTAAAGAAGAGCGTATAAGAATCGGAGAAATAACCATGAATGCTTACAAAAAAAGTATCACTATAGAAGATCCTAATAATGTAATATTATCAGATTTACCTTTTCAACCAGGGCAACAGGTGGAAATAACTATTTTGGCAAAAGAAAATCCCAGAGCAGAAATTAGTCAAAAAGTCAGGAACTTGTTTGATAAAACACAAGAAATTCCGGGAATACAAGATATTACAGAAGAAGAAATTACAGCAGAAATTGAAGCTTATCGACGCGGTGAATGAAGGTTGTAATTATTGATACCAATATTTTGGTTTCTGCTGTTCTTCGAGGCAGAGAACCAAGAGTCGTAATTCAGTTTATTATTGATAATCCAGAATTTGAGTGGATTGTATCAACAGAAATATTAGCAGAATATAAGGAAGTTTTAAGTCGTAAAAAATTTAAGTTGACTTCGGAAGTAAAAGCCGAGTGGTTTGAAATTATTGATACATTCCCGACTATTATTGATGTGAATGTGGAGATTGATTTTCCTAGAGATAGTAAGGATGCTAAGTTTTTGGCTTGTGCTGTGGTTGCAAATGCTGATTTTTTAATAACTGGGGATTCTGATTTTACTGAAGCTCAAAATTTGGTGAAAGCTACGATAATTTCTGTATCTTCGTTTAAAAGACTAGTTATTGATTCTTGAAAAGGCTTTTAAAGGTGCCATCAATTGAAGAATGTCTAACAACAATCCCGGCGCCTCACGTCAGCTTAGGCAGGATTGACTTAAACCAATTACTCTATTCCTTAATATAATTTTAAAATAAATTGTAGTAAATGCCTGTTGTTCGTATGATAGTTAACTAATCTGTAAATCACGAAGATAGTAAAACCTATCACGGCGCCAATCTTCGCCTTTTATTCGTCCTAAATAACCAGCGAGTGGTGATGCGAGTTCAACTAAGATGTAGTGTAGTTCTTGTGGTTGAATTTTTATTGATGCTCCAGCAACAAAACCATGTAGTGCATCAACGCTTGCACGTTCGTAGCCTGTATTTTCCAGATATTTTTTGACAAGCTCGACTAGCTGCGCTCGTAGTTTAATATCTTGATTGATTTTATCTATATATTTATTAACTTTCTCATCAGCTATACCAAATGGCGCTTGTTGCAAGCATTCTTTAAGTTCTAATAAATTAATCGAGTTTTTATAATTAGTTTGTAACTCAACTAATTTTTGTAATGTTTTTGGTGTAATTACGTTCATACTATTTTCAGTTGCTGTTCTTTTTGCAAAGGTATTTAGCTCACCTGCTGCCACAATCAATTTAACCGCGCTTTCATACTGCGTTTTACCCAAATGATTCATACCTATTTTCAGAAGTTGTGCAGGGGTACCATCGGGAACTTTTTCTGATTTAGTTGCTTTGCACTCACCTACTACTGGGTATGGATATTCGCAATAAAAGTCCATTCCTCCGGCGCCACCACTTCCTTCAGGATTTAGTTTAGAACCAGTGAAACCCAGTTTTAACAAACTTCTACGGACAAGTTTCTCAAAGCTGTGTCCATCGCTTGAGTTACCAACTTCAGCAATTTTACGTATCCAGCTTAAATCTATATCATTGGATGCTGCTAGTAATGGGCGCCTCCAACCTAAAAATATTTGAATATCTTGTTCTAATTGCTTTGCGGCAGGAATATTAACGGGTGTTAAGGCGCCAAGAAGTTCCTGTAACTCCTGATGTAATAGAGGTTGACGCTTTTCGAGTTGCTGCTTGCGAATGGCAAAAGTATTATCACTCAATACTGAGTTTACTTCAGAAGCAGTGAGTGAGTTAGGTAAACCAATAAATTTCCCTAACCTTTCCTTTTGACCGAGATTAGCAGATACATCTTGAGGTTGAGATAGCTGATAAACACGTAGGTATGCAAAGAAAATGTGCTGACGCTGTTGGAGTATCTCTTGTAATGCTTCTTTTGCCCAGATAGTTAGCTTTGATAAAACATCCAAAGGTGCAGTATTATCAAGGATTTCACAAAACTCGCAACGTGCCCAGGCTTTTACTTGTACTGTCTCATCAACTAACAGAGGTAATTGCAACTGTTCGGTTTGTGCAACTAAGCTGAGTTGAGGAGGTTGAAGTAAAACACCTTGGTGAGTTACGGCAGTGTTAGCCACAGGTAGAAAACTCGCGCGGTAGTACTTCTCATAGGGAAGTTGACTTTGTATATCTACTGGATAAAGAGCAAACGTTTGTCCCGGACGAAGAAACATTCGGGGTAATGCGACAATTAGGCGCCCTTGAATTAAAGCTTCAATATCAGGGGTGGGTAGACACAATGCAGTATTAATCATAATTGAACTGCTCATAAGCCGATTTTAGCCAGTAAATTATCAACCATAACCCCTACTTCATCGCTTTCACTTAGATGTTGTGTTGCTTGAACTTCAGGAATAACATCTTCATCAACTAAACCAGTGGGAACCTGTCCTGATGGGTCACTTAGTATTTCACGAATCAGATAATTATTGGCTGCAATTCCTTTCTGGCGGATATAATCAATTACTTGCTCCTCGCTTAACTCATAATCTTCGCGAGCTTTCATGACTAGATGCGCTGCCAATAGAGGTTTAATATCTTCTGACTTTAACAATACCCATTCTCCACCAAGTGCTGGTGATAAAAGGTGGCTTAAATACTGTTGCGCTCTTGCGGCGCCTTTACTAATTTCTTTAGAGCGAAGTAAACAACCACGGGTTAAATCGAAATCTTCGTAACGAATTAAACGCTTTAATGTAGCTTGAACAATCATACCTCCAGAATCTTGGAGTACAGCAACACCAATCTTTACCTCTTTACCGTTTTCTTGACCAACAATTTTAAAGTTTATATAACCTCTGTCAGATGATTTAGCTTGTATATCTACTACATCTTCAACTTTTACCTTCTCAACTATTTCTCCTTTGACAGCACAGAAACCTAAGCGAAGCGCTTGAGCAAGTGTTGCATTGTTTTCAATGTAATCTTGGATAGTTGTATTTAAAAAAGTTAATTGTTCTTCATAAATTGCTTCTACAGGATTTTTTGCAGGTATTAAATTAAAATTTTCCCCACACCACTGCAAAACTTTTCTAACAATTGGTCTTTCCTTTCCTAATGCTCGAAGTTTAATTTCATCAAAAGGATAAACCGGGTGGGGAGGTGTTACTCCCTTTTCTTTGTAAAACTCCTCTAACCATTTAGAAACTAAAGCAACGACATCATCTGAATTTAAATGTTTTAAATCAATAACTTGTTGACCAATTCTATCTGTTACTGATTCAGCATAAGCCAATCTTTTAACTTCATGAATCCAGCTATCAGGATACATAGTAGTTAACAAAACACCTTTTTTAATTTTATCGCATAAATCTTTGCCAAAAATAGCAGTAACTTGTTGTGCTGTAAGTCCAGCATCATTTAAATGATGATTTTCCATTTCGTCAAAGCAAACCACTACTGGTTTATAGTCACTGATTAGATCAAGAATTTGTCTTACTGTATTAAAGGACTCCACTTCTTGATTTTGTGGGTTAATGTTAGCTAATCCCATTACATCAGCTTTTGATTGTGGAATGTTCCTTCCAGAAAGCCAACTAACCGCAAATAGTTCATAAGCTGGGTCAGGTGAAAGAGTCCAAATAATTGCTGTTAAAATATCAGGGTTTTCGATGTCAGATTTAATACTTAGTATTTTATCTCTCAGAATTTCTGCGACTTTAGGGTTTTTCGCGAATGCACCAGGAAATTGATTTACTAGTTGCTGTGGTGTATAGTCTTTTTTATATGCTTCATTAACTAAAGCTGTGGCTAATTCTTGCCATTGGCTAACACCTTTACTGCCAATTTGCTTTAGGCTATTTGCGAAAGTTCTTAAAAACTCACTTTTAATTTGGTTTAAGTCATCGCACTGGTTCATGCAGATAAATAAAGCACTGCCATCTTCCTGCAAACGATGACGAATACGACTGATAATATGACTTTTTCCTAGCCCTCTTTCTGCTGTCATTGTGATACCTATCACTCGTCGTTGCCCACTACGAACTTTCTCTATAGCTTCGTAAACGGCATCTGAAGCATGGGCATTTAAAGATGGCACATCAGGAAAACCCTGGTGCCAAACATTATGGTTTGTAACGACGAATCGGCCAGCAAACGGATTGTGATTTTTTATGACATCAAGCAGTAAGTCGTTTGACATGATTTTTGATGATAGTGAGGTAAGATGAATTAACGAGTATTTAAAAAGTCAAATAAATGATTTATTTTAGAAGTTTGGCATAACACCGTAAACCGCTAACTTGCGTTGTTATGGAATCTTCTAGTTTTGCTGGGTCGTTATCTGGCAAGCTTCCACCCTGTAGTTGTAAAATATCTTCAGCTTGCATGTCTAACATCCATTCATTAAACTGTTCGCGGGTAATTTGTTCACCAATTGTTCTGCGAATACGGTAGATTGGCACTAAATTATCTAGGTTATAATCGCGGTTAAGTTGCTCATATACTTCTAGGGCAACTTTTTTAAAGTTATCGTAAGATTTAATTTCGCCCTTTTTCGCATTGTTACTACTATTTACTACTGGCGCCGAGGCTGTAGCTACTACACTATTATTTTCACTAATCCATTTCAGTAACGCATTTGCCGTCCAAGTAGGAACTGTAGTACCTTCAAACTTAAGAGCAGCACTTTTCAATCCTTCGCTCAATGCTTCCAAACCCTTCGGCGCTACTAATGAGTAGCCATTTTTAGAACTTACTAGCACACCTTCCTTCTCTAACTGGGCAATTACTTCTTGATAATCTGCAACTTTTTTACCCTTGGAAACAATTCGTTTGGTCAATTCGCCACGCTTCACTTCCCGCGTGGCGCCTCCTAAATCCCACAAACTCAGTAAAAGGCGAGTTTTGACTTGATTTTCTGTCGTTTTCAAAGCAATTTTAGCTGGCGCCATAACTATATATATGTATATCAGCACCAGTATAGTTTTTTATACTTTTTTCAACGGTTGAGAAAATACTGAAAAATTATGTTTTCAGTACACTTTAAGTTTAAGTAAATTTACTACCTTAAGTTAAACTCTTGTGGGATGGGCTTTCTCTTGCCCCGTCACTAAAAATATACAGACAAAAGGCAATCAATCAAAATACTTGTTATATCAACTTCCTGTTTATGCTGGTGATTATATTACAGAAGTTTTGTTAGGTTCATTCTGGTTAAAAATTTTGCCTTTAACAGTTAATTATCAAGCAGGTATAGAAATACTAAATTGTTTTTTAAAAAATCTAAGTATATGTAAGGTGGACAGTGTTCATTATATCAGGCTTCTGGTGGGCAGTGCCCACCTTACGTAGTATTTCAAAAATATATTGGTAGGTTTAAAACTAACGTGTATATTTCAGACTCTCCATTTTTCCTAAGAATTTCTCTGTAAAAATGCTTATAACAGTTCGCTTGCGAACGTTAATATTAGCACTCAAAGACATTCCCGATTGTAAAGGAACTTCTGTGCCATTAACCTGAATCGATTGTTTTTCTAAGCGAATTTCTGCCGGAAAACGATAATTTGGATGGATTTGATCTGGAGGTAAGGCATCAGAACCAATCCGAATCAATTTACCTTTGATATCACTAAATTCTGTATAGGGAAAAGAATCAAGACGCACATCGACAGGCATTCCCGCTTTTACAAAACCAATATCGTTGTTAGTAATGAAAACTTGGGCTACTAAATTTTCTGGTGGCACTATTTTAAGAATAGATTCACTGGTGTTGTAGACGTAACCCTGACCGCGCGGCTTCAAGTCAAAAACAATACCATCATGCGGCGCCCGAAGTTCTTGGTATTTCAGATTTAAGGTGAGTTCGCTGATTTGACTGTTAATTTCTTGGATATTTTTATTGTTTTCAACAATGACTTTAGTAAGTTGACTATCAATATCCGCAATCTGCTTTTCGTTTTCGGCGATTTTGCTAAGTAACTCTTCTTTAATAATTGCGCTCGCGTTTTGTAATTTCTTTTGTCCTTGGACAATTGCTAGTCGTATGCGTTCTGCTTCTTGCTCCAGACGGTTAACGTCAGCTTGACTAGTATTGGCTGCTTGTCGTCGTTCTAGATAAGGTAAGCGGGCAAACGCACCTTCTTTAACCAAAGTTTCTATGTTATTAGCAATCTCCAAATTTGTTGCAAGACTACCCCGAACATTAGTCAGTTGGACTTGAACTTGATTTAACTGTCGAGTTAATTGTTCCACATCCAGACGCACAGCAGCAAGGCGCGAGTCTGTCTCTAATTGTCTATTAAGTAAGCGTTGTCGTAACTGGGGATTAAGTTCTTGGATAGCTTTACCACCATTCAATTGTGTACGGTAAAGTTGAATTTCCTGCATCAAAACGGCACGATTTTTTGTTAGCGATACTATCTCAGGCGAACTTTGGAATTGCTTCGATCTAGAATCAACTGTTGGTAATTGCAACTGAGAACGGTAAAATTGATTTTCACGCATCAAGCTCGCGCGTACCTGTTGTAAAGACCTTAGTTTCGCAAGTCCAACTGTACGGTCAAAACTGACTAAAACATCGCCTTTTTTAACCGTTTGTCCTTCCTGCACATGAATATTAGCAACGACTCCTCCCACTGGAGCTTGGATTTCTTTCACAGAACCTTTAGGCTCGAGTTTGCCTTGCACTGGGACAGACTCATCGATAGTAGCAGTACAAGCCCAAATTACCGCAAAACTTGTAACACCAACGATACTCCAAATAATCGCATGTGACCAAGCGCGCGGTTGTTTTAAGATGACAGGTCGGTCGAACTCCTCTGTCTCCTGATGTAAGTCAATTCCTGAACTGAAAATACCGGAGTCACCTTGTAAAAGCAGTTGCCATTGACGTTTTGAATTTGGCAGACGCTTCCAAATATATAAAATTCCCCCAACAACAAACAAAAACAAAAAACCACCCATCGGTAACAGCATTTGTACCTTTATTGGCAGAGTATTTCCCCCATTTACCTGACTCTGACCATTTTGATCATAGTTAGGTACAGAATTAAACGGCGCCTGGGAGTGAAATTGCAACTGAGTATTAATCCTTTCTGGTTCGCTAACCCCGGTATTCAAATCAGACTTTGGTTGAGTTGTGATTTCATCTTGACGAATCTGTTGGCAACGACGAGCATCTGTTATAGAAACATTAGCTGATGCTTCAGAATTTTGTGTACAAGCAAGCACTAGCAAAGATAAATCAGGCATAATTTCATTTCCCGTATCAAGACTGTGACTCCTGCTGTTGATAAAGACAGTAATAACGTCCTTTCATTGCCATAAGTTCTTTGTGAGTTCCGATTTCAGCTATCGCACCCCGATCCATAATGATGATGATGTCAGCATTTTTAACAGTATTAAGGCGATGGGTAATAAAAAAGACAGTTTTTTTGTGAAAAACTTCCCTGAGATTACGGCATACTTCTTGCTCAAACTGGTAATCTAAAGCACTTGTAGCTTCATCGAGAATTAATAATTGAGGATTTTGTAACACTGTACGCGCGATTGCGATGCGTTGTCGTTGTCCACCGGAAAGTGCAGAACCGCGTTCACCGACAACAGAGTTGTAACCGTTAGGTAGTGCCATAATAAAATCATGAGCAGCAGCAGCTTTGGCAGCAGCAATAATTTCTTCTGTAGAGGCTTCTGGGCAAATTAGGGCAATATTATCTTGAATTGTTCCCTCAAAGAGGAGGGTATCTTGTAGCACTACCCCAATTTGGCGCCGTAGAGAATTTAACTCTACTTTCCTGATGTCATAGCCATCTATTTGGATTTGCCCTGATAAAGGTTCGTAGAGCCTAGGTAATAATTTTGTTAACGTACTTTTACCAGAACCACTTTGTCCCACGATACCGACAAAGGCGCCAGCAGGAATATCTAGATTGATATTAAGCAGTTGTAAGGTATCGTCGGGGTTAAAACCAAAGGAAACATTGGTGTATTTCACTGCTCCTTGAATTTGCGGCAGTGGAATATTGTAGCGATCACTTCGTTGAACTTCAGGCGCCGAATTTAAGATGTCACTCAAACGTTCGATGGACAATGCCACTTCTTGGAAGTTTTGTGACAATTGCATCAAACGCAGTAAGGGACTGGTAACATAACCAGCAATGATACGAAAGGCAATCAGTTGTCCAATACTAAGTTGATTAGAGATGACTAAATGCGCTCCTACCCAAAGTAGTACAAAGCTAGAGAATTGATTTAAAAAGCTGCTGATAGAGTTGGCAGTGCTGGCAGTCAATACATTTTTAAAGCCGGCGCTGATATAACGGGTATAGCGGTCGCGCCATTGCCAGCGAGATTTTAACTCGATATTTTGTGCCTTAACGGTTTGAATGCCAGTAAGTACCTCTACAAGATAAGATTGGGTGTCGGCGTAGCGTTCGGCTTTTTTGCGTAATTGTCGTTGGACAAGGGGTACGACAAAACTTGTCAGAACTGCAAATAAGGGTACAGTAGCAAGAGCAACCAATGTCAGCACCCAGCTATAAAACAGCATGACCCCGATATAAATTACAGAAAATACGGCATCTAGCACTACTGTTAGGGCTGTACCTGTCAGAAATTGTCGAATATTTTCTAGTTCATTAATTCGTCCTGCTAATTCTCCGACACGACGACGCTCAAAATAATTTAAGGGCAGTCGCAAAAGATGCTCAATTACTTCCGTCCCTAAACGAATATCAATTCGGTTAGTAGTGTCAGCAAACAAATAGGTACGTAAACTCGTCAAAATGGCTTCAAATACGCCAATTACGAGTAAGAAAATCCCTAGGATATCCAAAGTATCCAAGCTTTTTTGGATTAAGACGGTATCGATGATGATTTGGGTGATAATCGGATTGGCTAGCCCAAATATTTGGACAAAAAAGGAAGCCACGAAAACTTCTACCAATGCCAAACGGTATTTAGAGATAGCAGGTAGAAACCAGCCCAGACTAAATTTTTCTGGACGCTCTTCTCCTCGTTCCACCATCAATACCTGTCCTACCTGTCCCCAAATTTGGGCAAACTGGCGATCTGAATATTCAGAAATTCCGGTTTCTGGAACTACAACTACAATCGAGCTATCTGTAATTTTATACAGCAGGGCTAAACTTTTCTCCCAATAAATTAGCGCTGGTGCATTTATACGGTTGATGACATGGGCTGGAACTTTGACTAATTGGGCTTGCAAACCCATCATTTCCACCACTGCTCCCGCTACTTGTAAGGAAATCTGTGAGTTAGATTTCAATTGATTTGTCAACACTTTGCGGATTAAATTGCGGCGAAAATCACCCCCCAAGATGCGATGCAACATTTGGAAACAGGCTAACGGAGCTTCAATTGTGCCCTTTCCCGATACAAATATAGTTTGGGCTGGTTTTTGACTGTCAACAGTTGGGAGGAGTGGATATTCTGGCGCCGGAGTAATTTCTACTATAGGCGCCGACGAGCAATTTTCATCTTTCAAATTCTTGGCAATACCGCAAGGAATACCCAGCAAACGAACGGGAGTTTCAATATTGTGAGCAGAATCTAACGATAAGCGACTGCCAACAGTGAGTAAATCGACACTGCCAGCACTAATTAACCACAAACGGCGCGCGTCCAACTGCTGAGAATTTAGCTGAGAATTTATTTGTCCGGCAGGTAAATTCACCACAATAGTCTGCTGCCAAAGAAAGCGTGTTAATTCTTTTAAATCCGTGGCGCCCGAAGCTTGACGTTGGAAATCCAAACTCAAAAGTTCAAACACTTCTGCAATATGGGGACGTGCTAGCAATTGAGCAAACTCTGGAAATTTGCCCATCATCTGCCAAAATTCAGCAGCTTCTAGAGCGAGCGCAATGACTTCACTTGAGGCAATAACAGTTTCACAACTAATACCACGAACTAAGCTTAACCAACCGAGGAACTCGCCTTTTTCGACTACAGTCAGACTGACTTGTGACTCTAGTTGTTGGTCATAGCCTAACACCCTCGCACTTCCTTGATAGATTACCATTACTTGTGCTGGCATTCTTTCCCTAACTAACATCCACTGCCCAGTGCGATATTGCAAAAGTTTACAGTTAAGGGCAACTTTTTCTAAACAAGCAGTTGGAAGTTTGGAAAACGGGGGAGTGTCGGCTAAGAATGCGATAATTTCGTTTTGCGTGATAACTGGCTTCATGCCACGAGATACTCCAAGCAACAGCTAGCAGATTTTAAGCGCGTTTGAATTTCTTGTTGTATCCAGGTTTCAAATAGCTCGTCTAGTAAATACTGCTGCATCGCTTCATCTAATTGTGCGGGTAGTAATTTTTCTAAGCGAATAATCACAAACCACTGGCTAATTAAGCGCGGTTCCCAAATTTGATTCGGTTGACTGACAGAAAGAATTTTCTGAATTGCTGGATGAGGTTGAGACAAGGGAACTGGACCCAAAACTCCTCCAGTAGTCGCTTCTGCACCTTGGGAATACTGCTGTGCCAAAGTAGCAAAAGATTGTTCTCCTTCTACAATCCGAAAATATAGCTCCTGGGCTAAACCTTCGTCTGGAGTGCGAATTAAAGAATACACAACCTGGTCTAGGTCTGCTTTACGTTGCAGAAAATAAGCCTCTAGTTTGTTGCCCCACATTGCTCGCTGAAATTTCTGAATCAGTACCGGACGTATTGCTAACTCCTGCATCATTGTCTCAGTCAAGTGATGAGAAAGCAACCATGCCTGTTGTTCCTCAATAGATGTGAGTTGATAGTCTTGAGAAAACTTAGTAATTGCTGCTTTCTTTTCTGTAGCGGTGCAAGAAAAACCTGCGAGCGCTTCGTCTATCACTTTGGCACGTAATACCTGGGGTAACAACTGGTAACGATGCAACAAAGACAGCAATTCTTCTGCCTGAAGCATTTCGTTACCCATTTGTAAGGTTGGTGTCTTCATAAGTCCTGACTAGCACGTTCGTCATTTTAGGGTTCGGGCATTTTAGCCCCTATTCTCTTAATAGTTCGAGTTTTTTTTACGGTATCCGGAATCTTTCTAATAAGTCTTTGTAAATTTTTTTGCTTAACGTTTTGTAGACGTAGCTAAAACTTTACATTATATACTGCAACAAAACACATTTTCAAAAAAAATTTGCTTCCTTTAACCGTAAAAATATTACATTTTATAGTCAAAAAATATACTAATAAATTAAGATTTTTTAATTGTACTATACAGATAGTATTTAGCAACAATCCTTATATATTCTATATAATTTGCGTTTAATAAGTATTTAGTTTGCAAATAAAATTTAAAAAATTATGTATAAATTATATTTTGACTACCTTGTGACGGTTTATTAACCTACACAAGGTAGGTGTTACTAAAGCTACTGTATCTTTTATCGTAAGGATAAGCCGCTGGTTCAAGCACGTACCTCTTGTACCTTTTAAGCTACAAGTTCTTGATTCAAATTCATGCATATGTAGGCTGATTATCAGGACATCCTCTCAATTATGTAGCGCAGAAGCGCCGATACCAGACTTTCCCATTCCAAGTACAGCATTTACAGTCAAGTTTCACGACCAAAAGCACGCCTTGTCCAGATTGGCTTTCTTGTACCAAAAGTTGCAGTGGAAGTGTGTTCCCTGCACTCGTTCATCTGAGTAAATATTTACGAGGACATATTTATGGCATCGGATAATGCAACCTTTGAACAACAAGTTCTGGAATTGACGAACCAAGAACGAGCTAAGTCTGGTTTACCGCCATTAGCAGCGAATGCAGAACTGAACTATGCTGCCGACAAATATGCAGAACTGATGTCTCAAAACCGCTACTTTAGTCATACTGGTCCCGATGGCTCTCAACCGTGGGATAGGGCTAAAGCTGTCGGGTTTGAAGCGCAAACGATGGGAGAGAACATCGCTGCTGGTCAAAAAACACCACAAGAGGTAGTGCAAGCATGGATGAACAGCCCCGGACACCGCACGAATATTCTTCGTCCTTCTTTTACACAACTCGGTGTGGGATTTGATAACAACTATTGGGTGCAAAACTTTGGCAGTGACGACCGTAACCCTGCAAGTAATATATCAGGCGCCACATCTAATTCGGAGTCTCAACCTGAACAACCTACACCACAACCAACACAATCTGCACCTACTGGTAACACCACTCCCACGAATTCAGGAGCTAATAATGGCGCCTTTGAACAACAAGTTCTAGAATTAACAAACCAAGAACGAGCTAAGTCTGGTTTACCACCATTGAAAGCGAATGCAGAACTGAACTACGCTGCCGACAAATACGCAGAACTGATGTCTCAAAACCGTTACTTTAGCCATACTGGTCCCGATGGCTCTCAACCGTGGGACAGAGCTAAAGCTGCTGGTTTTGAAGCGCAAACGATGGGAGAGAATATTGCTGCTGGTCAAAAAACACCACAACAGGTGGTGCAAGGATGGATGAACAGTCCCGGACACCGTGCTAATATTCTCAATCCTTCCTTTACACAACTTGGTGTAGGATTTGAAAACAACTATTGGGTGCAAAAGTTTGGTAGTGACGACCGCAATCCTGCAAGCAACATCCCACAACCTAGTGCTAACGCTGTGAAAGGAGTTGTTAAAGACACTACGGTAGCGATAGAGGATGATATTCTGACTGGTGGTAAAGGTAATGCTCAACCGCTTGACAGCTTTGGACAAGATAAATTATTTGCTAGTCCCGGACGCGCGAACGCCAATGAAAATACGCTCGACTTGCGTGACATTGTAACTGGCTCGTCTGGTCGCAGTTCCAATAAATTCTCTGATTATCTGCAACCAGACCAAGTTGGTGCTGATACAGTTTTGCGCCTAGACGCAGATGGTAAGAGAAATAAGAGCGGGTTCGAGAAACTTCTTGTCTTGGACAATGGTGATGCCTCTCGCTTAAGTGCCAACAACTGTATCATCTAATTCTGAAGTATCCACACCTCCCCCTGGTTCAATGTGAAGAAGTTCAAGCACAGTTTTTCCCAATAAACGGCTAAAGACCACAGATAAACTAAATCTGTGGTTTTTTTTAACTGTCTACTTGAAACTCTTAAGTTTGTAGACAACGACCACAACCCCAATGCTATACAGCTAGCAATACTCGCGCGCTTGATAGAGCTACGTCCTAGATATGATGACTTAGGACACTTATTTGATGAAAAAGGACTAAAGCTGAAGAGAAATTATGTACTGAGGCTTTATGGAAGATATACCAAGCTAGGCAACTACTCACCGAAGCGTTAGAACTAATAGCTGATTTATAAACGAATTAAGGGAAGGGCTAAAAATCCTTCCTTTTTTTTAGGCTTACATTAGCAGGTTGGCGCCAATAGTATGGTGGGCAGTGCCCACCCTACAACCTTCCAAAACTTATGACATAGAGTGTTAGTATTCTATGCCAATTATTCTGGGGTACTGGCGCCAATCTTAAATCTCTCTGTACAGACGCGTTCACGTAGTGTCCCGCAGGGAATAATCGCGTCTCTACGTGTCTTTGTGGTAAAAATATTTACCCTACAATTAATCTTTATTGATTATTTTATGTGTAAGTTTGATATATTTTTATCGAATTCAAACTGTGTACTGAGAGTATAATTACGAATCAACTCTAGTTATAATAGAGGTTTGAGTAATTTGTAAAGAGCAATTAAAATGACAAATTTAGAGAAATAATAGTAAATTTTATACTTGCACAAGGCAGGATAATAACTGGATAAGGGATATATTTTGTATTAAATGCACTAAGCGCGGCAATAAGTAAATGATTGATTTAAGCCTAACACCAGAACAGCAGTTGTTGAAGCAAACAGCGCATGACTTCGCTTTGAATGAGGTTCAGCCAATTGTTGAAAAGATTGATTCAAGCGATTCTCATGTCGAACCTTGGGATTTGTGTAAAAATTTCTTTTCTAAAGGAGTTGATTTAGGATTTACTCAGTTATTACTTCCTGCTGAGTACGGTGGTAAAGGTAAAAAGTGTGTAGACTTGGTATTGGTTTTAGAAGAACTCGGCGCCGTTGATGTGAGTGTTGCTAGCAGTTACTTTAATCTTACTGCTGCAATGGCGCTTTTTATCACTAGGGCTGGAACGAGCGAACAAAAAGAGCGTATATTATCCAAAGTCAGTAACTCTGAGCCTTTTTTGTTTAGTGCCGCAGAGAGTGAGCCAAATGTGGCAACGTCAGATATGTTTTGCCCTATGCCAGATGCCAAAATTGGTATGAAAACATTCGCGCAAAGGGAAGGCGATACATATATTCTCAAGGGTGAAAAGTCATTATTAGTTACAAACGGTGGTATTGCCGATGGATATTTTATCATTGCGCGTACAGACGAAGATAAACCAATGCGTGATAGTCTTTCGTTATTCTACGTCGAAGCTGATACACCCGGTTTGAAATTTGGTGAACGTACATCGCTTATTGGCTGGGAACCTTCGCATCATGCAGCTATTCATCTTGATAATGTGCGAGTTCACGAAAAAAACCGAATTGGACAAGAGGGACAAGCGGCAGAATTATTAATGTTGCTTCCAGAAGTAGCTATTGGACTTGCTGCTTCTTATGTAGGTTTAGCGCGCGCTGCATATGAGTACGCTGTTGATTATGCTAAGAAACGAGTAAGCTGGGGTCGTCCTATTATTGAACATCAAGCTGTTGCTTTGAAATTAGCTGATATGATGGTGAACACCCAAGCTGCAAGATTAATGGTATGGGATGCAGCTTGCTGTGCAGACACGAATCCTTTTCTTGCCGCAACAGTAAAGGCGCCTTCTTGTAAGACTTTTGCTGTAGATGTTGCAATTAAAAACGCGCAATTAGCACTTGAAATTCTTGGTGGGTATGGAACTACTACACAATCAAAAGCAGGTAAGTTTCTTAATGATGCAATGATTGGGTACTCGTGTGATTTTACACGCGAAATATTGCGTCTTGGTCTTGTTATGTCTATGTAGGTAGAAAGGGACGGGCAAGGATGCCCATCCCACAAGATTAATTACATATCTTCTAATTCCTTACCCTTGGTCTCTCTAATCAATAAAATCACAAAAAAGATAGAAATCGCAGAAGCTACAGTATACAACCCATACGCCGAACCCAAGCCAAAGTTCTTCAGCAGAGGAGGGAACGTAATAGATATAAGAAAATTAGCAAGCCACTGTACCGCAGCAGCTAAAGACAGCGCCGCAGCGCGAATTCTATTATTAAACATTTCTCCTAACATTACCCAAACAATTGGACCCCAGGAGAAACCAAAGAACACTACATATAAATTAGCTGCAATTAAAGCGATAATTCCCGCTGTACCCGAAAGACTTGGAGTACCAGTAGCAGCATCTACACTGGCGCCACCAAAAATGACAGTCAAAGTACCCAAAGTCACCGTCATTCCAATAGAACCAATCGCAAGTAAAGGTTTGCGACCAAATTTATCTACATATGCAATTGCAATCAAGGTAGTCAAAATATTTACAACACCAGTGATAACGGTAATCAGTAAAGAATCCTTTTCCGAGAATCCTACTGCCTGCCAAAGTACACTGCTGTAATAGAAAATCACATTAATACCGACAAACTGTTGCAAAATCGATAATCCCATACCAACCCAAACAATTGGCAGTAATCCACCACTGCGACTCAACAAGTCAGAAAATTTGGGTTTGCGTTCTGTCATCACAGTCTGGCGAATTTCATCAATCTTGGCTTCAACATCACCACCAAGTACTTTTTTCAGCACTACCCCTGCTTGCTCGTAACGTTGTTGAGCAATTAAATATCTTGGTGACTCTGGAATCTTTAACGCAGCTAGTCCATATAATACTGCTGGTGGAATTTCTGCCCAAAACATCCATCGCCATGCTGTCATCCCAAACCAAAATGGCGCCTCTGCCGAACCTGCTGTGGATGCAATAAAGTAATTACATAACAGTGCTATAAATATTCCTACGACTATCGCTAACTGTTGCAGCGAACCTAATCTTCCTCGCAAATGAGCAGGCGCCACTTCAGCAATATACGCTGGAGCTATCACACTCGCCATTCCAACAGCAACTCCACCTACAGAGCGCCAAAATATAAAATCCCAAATTCCAAAAGGTACTCCCGAACCAATTGCACTCAATGTAAACAAAATTGAAGCAGCCACCATCGTTTTGATACGACCTTGCCTGTCAGCGATTGGTCCAGCTATCCAGGCGCCAGCAGCCGAAGCTAACAACGCCGAAGATACTGCAAACCCCGTCATAAAGCTATCAATATTGAACGCTTTGCTTAAAGCTGAAACGGCGCCATTAATCACAGCAGTATCAAAACCAAATAAAAAACCACCTAGTGCTGCGGCGACTGCAATTAAAATTACATAACTTGTATTTTGTTGTTTCGTCAAAACTTGACTGTTAGATGCCATCTCTAATTCCCTAACTTTTTTTAATTATCTGATGCACAAATTGATTCCACAGGTAAACTTGCTCGCATAAGTCTATGCGAGTAACGTCAGTTGTATTAAGTTAATCTCCCCCCTACTAATTCAATTTTTATACTTGTGTGTTAATTAAGTTCTCTATTAATAGGCAGATAAATTTATAAATGTCAACTGTACCTTACCCCTTAACATAGACTATATGTAAAGTTTTGTAATGTTTTAACTGAAATTATTAAATAAATATTAAGTATATTGAGCTATGTATAAAAAACAATGTAATATCCCAAATCACATTTGTGTTCAATTTGCCTCTTGGTGCATCAAAAGAATCGAAAGAAAGCTGTTTATGAAAAGCATATCCCTATTAATTCTCTCCCTATTACTATCTAATTTCGCCAGTCCAGCATTAGCAGAAGTAAAGCGAGCTAAATTTAGTAACAGCGGTCAAAACCTAATTGTTGAAATATTAGACAATGACTTAATTCATTTTGAATTCTCGGCTAAGAAAGATAATGATAATAGTTTTGATATCAATACTCCCTTGTCTACCTCACCGATGATTTATCGGAAAAACTACCCAGGTCCATCGGTTTATTCGCAAAATAAAAATATTATCGAAACAAGTGACATTCAAGTTAACGTTAATCAGACCAGCTTATGTATTTCGCTCTTTGACAAAATAAAAAAAGCTGCATTAACTACCGTTTGCCCACAAGATTTACAACAAGATTGGAAAGGTTTAACTCTGGCGCCAGAAAAAATCGAGAACGTCTATGGTTTAGGACAACAATTTAAAAAATTAGGTACTGCTGATGGTGACTGGTTAAGTCATGGGGTACGAGAAGAACAACCCAAATGGCAAGAACAAGCGCATGGAAATGGTTTTATGCCATTTGGCTCTGCGGGGATGGTGGGAAATGTCCAGTTTCCAATTATGTATGGTTTGGGGAAAAATAATCTCAACTATGCTCTATTTCTCGATAACCCTTACAAACAGCGCTGGGATTTTACGAGCAACCCCTGGAAAGTCCAAATGTGGGGTGAGCAAATTCGTTTTTATATAATGACAGGTAAAGATTTACCCGACTTGCGGCAAGATTATCTAGAGCTAGTTGGTAAACCCCTCGTTCCACCAAAAAAAGCTTTTGGAATGTGGGTTTCAGAATTTGGTTACAAAAATTGGAACCAAGTCAAAACGCTTCGCGATGGTTTACGCACAGATAAGTTTCCTGTTGATGGATTTGTTTTGGACTTGCAATGGTTTGGAGGAATTATTAAAGATAGTCCTGATAGTCCTATGGGAGCATTAGATTGGGACGAAACCAGTAATGATGGTAATAAATTTGAGTTTCCTAACCCTGCAAAAGAAATATCTAATTTTCTACAAGATGGTATTGGTTTAGTTGCAATTGAAGAAGCTTACATCAGTAAGAACACTAATACTTTTGCACCAATGTCAGCCGCGAATCTATTTGCTTATAAAAGAACTAATAATCAATGTGATGCCAGCAACCAATCAGCAACTGTAATTATTAAAAACTGGTTTGGTGAAGCTGGAATGGTAGATTGGTCGGATAAAGCTGCTGGTGAATGGGTACATGACAATAGACGGTTTCCAAATTTAGTGCAAAAGGGAATTCTCGGTCATTGGACAGATTTAGGAGAACCGGAAAAGTACGATGGCAATGCTTGTTACGAGGGAGTGGAAGTTGCAGGTAAACGTTTTAATCAGCACGGGGATATCCACAACCTTTACAACTTGTTTTGGAACCAATCTATATATGATGGTTATTTCCGGCATCGCAACGAAATCAACCGTAGACCTTTTATTGTCACACGTTCCGGCGCCCCTGGTACTCAAAGATATGGCGCCGCGATGTGGTCGGGGGATATTGGTTCTAACTTAGAACTACTTGCGACTCATATCAATTCGCACATGCACATGTCTTTCTCAGGTATTGATTACTATGGGTCAGATATTGGTGGTTTTCGGCGTGAGGGTGTTCCTTATAATGAGAATCATTCAGGGAATTTACAGTATCAAGCGGAAATGTACACTACATGGTTTGCTCATGGTGCCTGGTTTGATGTACCCGTTCGTCCCCACACAGATAATAGTTTTCAAACGGCAAAGCGTTATGAAACATCACCCAATTTAGTTGGTTACAAACAAATCAATTTAGAAAATATTCGCCAGCGTTATGAATTAACCCCTTACTATTATTCTCTCGCTTACCGGGCACATTTATTCGCTGAACCCTTAATTGCTCCCCTTGTCTTCTACTTCCAAAATGACCCAGTAGTAAGAAACATGGGAAATCAGAAATTAATCGGTAAAGATATTATGGTGGGTGTCGTTGCCAAACATGGCGAATATGAACGCGACGTTTATTTACCTCAAGGCAAATGGATAAATTACCATACTAACCAATGGCTAAGTAGTTCAGGTAATTGGATAAAATCTTTTCCTACTTATATAGACGCTATTCTCCGCTTACCTACTTTTGTCCGCTCCGGCGCCATTATCCCATTAATGCACGTCGATGCTGAAACCAAAAACGTCTTTGGAGCAGGAAATTCAAAGAATGACCTAATTCTCAAAGTTTACCCAGACGAAAAAAACAGCCAATTTACAGTCTACGAAGATGACGGCTCGACCATCAGCTATACTGAAAACAAAGAACCAATATATCAAACCAGAACTACAGACATTAAAGCTGTAAAATCAGGAAACATCGCGACAGTCACTATAGAAAAAGCTAAAGGCGCCTACCAAGGAGCAATTCAACAGCGAAATAATATAGTACAATTAGTCGCTGAAAACGCCAAAGCTACTGCTGTAACTGTAAATGGTACAATATTACCTCAATTTAATAATAAAACTGAATTTGAAGGCGCCGAAGAAGGTTGGTACAATGCAGGAGATAACTTAATTATTGCCAAATCAGGAATTATAGGCGCCGAACAAGACAAAGAATTTAGATTTAATCTAACAAGCATCCCAAGCACAACATCTATCAACTTTGTATGTGATAACGCTTGGACAAAACCTGGAGAAAGCATATACGTAGTAGGAAATCAACCGCAGCTAGGAAACTGGGATACCAATAAAGCAAAACCATTATCACCAAACGTTTACCACGAATATATTTACAACCCACCACCAAACCATAACGGCCCAGGACCAAAAACACCAAAATGGACAGGTTTAATATCTGGGTTATCACCTAACACATCAATTCAATGGAAATGTGTGAAAAAACTCAGTGACGGCAAATGGCAATGGCAAACAGGAGACAACAATCAAACCCAAACTAAAAACATCACCTACTCAGGTTCCACAAAAGGAAAACTGTAGGTTGGGTGGAGGCTTTGCGGAACCCAACTTTGTAACTATGCTCATACCCGCCTATGGTTAAAACCCATAGGCTAATAGCACCCATTAAAATGGATTGAAAAAAATAGTAATATTAAAAACACGTTTATTTATAATTAAGGGTATATATTCTGGTTATCTGAAAAAGATGCAAGCCTACCAGAAAATCTTAGAGTAACGATTGAAGAAGCTGATAATGTTTATCTTAGCATTGCTAGCCTTTGGGAGAATAGCAATTAAGTTAAGTATCGGAAAACTTTCACTCAATAAGGATTACGAAACTATTGGTGTCGAAGTTGAATCTTCAGACATAACATTGCTGCCGATTTCATTCGCTGATACCGCGCAAGTTCGTAAACTTCCCCTACATCACCGTGACCCTTTTGATAGAATACTAGTTGCACAGGCAATGAACAATTATTTAGTTATCGTTAGTCAAGATATACAGCTTGATGCGTATTGTATTGAACGGTTGTGGACATAAAGGAATAGATTAATTAGTTCTTAGTTATAGTTAATGGTTAATTATTGAAAGTTAAGTGACTAACGTCACACTTTTTAACATTGAGTTGAATGCACGAAGCGCTTCCAATAATTGCGAGCGCTTCTTGTTATTTATCCAAGCTTGTCGATGAGCGTATTAACCCTTAATTACATTGGGCGCTAGCAAAGGTATTTTTAAGTAAAATTGTCTTAAAAGCTTATAAAATAACGTATCAGAATATCCACATGCAGTTGCGTTAAGTGTGGCGCCTATCTCACGCTCGTATTATTCTTGATTATTACGGTTACTTTGTTTCACTAGCTGAGTTGTACACCAGAAAACGTTCGAGGAGTTGGCTAGTGACGATATGATGCTTGTGTGTTAATGGTAAAGTAGGGAAAAACTTTGGTTAGCGCTGCTGCGTAAAGTTGTACAAAGTTGTAAACTTATGATGTGGGTCTTAGTATTGAGTTTCCTGCTCCCAGCTCAACCTGCGTTCAAAAACAATAGTATAGAAGGGTTTTCGTTCGTTGGACTCTGAGCAAATATTTTATAGAGGAGGAAGTCGCTTTCTAGTAAAACTCAACGAAGTAAAAATTGATCAAAATACTGGTTTCCTCAAACCAACTAATGGTATTTATGTTCATCTTGACCCAAATAAAGTTCGGCGGTTTGGATTAGCTCTATAAAATTATTTATTGCCTGATACGTTAAAAATGATACAACGAGGGTGAGACCCACAGCAATTATGAAATTGTTCCCAAAGAAGCAAAGAAAGCGCGCCCTTTGAGCAGTTTAACGAGAAACTAGGAAAAATCTATAATTTAAAGGAATTAGCTATGCAGTATCAGGTTTTTGTTCAAAGCCATCCAGAGAATAAATTTATAGCTTCTATAGTTGGCATACCTAATAGTACAGTTGAAGGTAGCACAAAGGAAGAAGCAATAGCCCTTGCCAAAGCTGCTTTAGAAGCCCAACTGGCATTAGGTGAGATAGTCACAATTGAGGTGGGTCAAGAGCGTTCGCAGCAAGAAACAGATCCTTGGCTTAAACATATGGGTATTTTTGCTTCAGACCCAACTTTGACGATTTTTTGGCAGAAGTTGCAGCTTATCGTCAGCAAGTTTCGGAGGATGAGGTTTTTGAATGACTTGCTACGTAATGGATACAGATCATCTTAGTCTTTACGAACGCTCTCACCCTAAAGTATGCGAGCGCGTTATTAGGACGCGACAACATTCTTCTGATACACTGTTTACAACGGTTGTAAGTCTTGAGGAATAGTATGCTGGACGTATAGCTCAAATTCGTAAAGCTACCACACCTCAAGCTCTGGTTGGGGCATATAATAAATTAAAGCAAATCTTCGTCCTGTTTTCAGATTTAGACATTTTGGAATATGACCTTAAAGCGGATGAATATTTTTGAGAATTTAGGAAAGCAGGGATTCGTATTGGCACGTTAGATTTGCGAATCGCTGCAATTACACTTGCTAACAATGGTATTTTATTAAGTAGAAATTTACAAGACTTTGAGAAAGTACCAGGGCTAACTATTCAAGATTGGTCAGTATAACTAAATTAATCTGTAGGCTTAGTATAAAAAACGCCAAGAATAAAAAAATTATGACATTGGTGGTTTCATCTCGGTACTCTTCAGTAAAAGCAATTTCATCTTGTTACTTCTGTGTTAAAGCCCAAACGCCATTCCAGTTTTCAGGAACTCCCTGTTTCAACAATATTTCTACTCGTTCTAAGTAAAGTAATGATCTTTTATCTGAGGGGTGAACGGCGAGTACTTTTTCAAAATATGTTTTTGCAAGAGCTAAATCACTGTTTTTATAGTATTCTAATGCAAGTTCAAACTCTGGTTGGATTTGGATTTTCAACGCTCGGATTGCTTCAAGTTCTGCATCGAGTACTTCATAAATTGCTATTGCTTCAGTACGTCCTTTAACAATTACTCTATCTAAAAACCGAATTTGATATTTTTCAGGTTGGCTTAGATGGTGTAGCGTTTGCTCGGAAATTAGCAGAGACACGCCATAAAATTTCGTTAGTCCTTCCAAACGCGCGGTCAGGTTAACATTATCAGAAAAGGCATCTCCTTGCATCCGGCTTTCTTCGCCTACCATACCTAGCATCATATGTCCAACGTGGATACCAATACCTACTTCTAGGGGCAAAAAACCTTTTGTTGTACGTTGCTGGTTATATTCCTGAACTCGTTTTTGCTTGGCAACTCCGGCTGCAAGTGCATCGTCTGCACCTTCAGGAAACACAGCCATCATACCATCACCGAGAAATTTAACGATAATACCGTAGTGACTGCGAATTTCTGGACTAACACGTTTGAGATAAGCATTGACAAAGTTAAAATTGTCTTGAGGTGACATGCCCTCAGAAATTGTCGTGAACGAGCGGATGTCACTAAACATTACTGCCATGACTTTGCTAACGTGGTCGCCTAAATGCACATCTGTTATTGTTTCTTTCCGCAAAAAGCGTAGATATTCGTGAGGTACAAAACGTCCGTAAGCTTTTAACAATGACTCTAACTGAATATTGGCAGTAGTTAATTCTTGTTCGCGCGCTTTAACGGTTTTGACCATATTGGTAAAGACTCGTGCCAGTTGTCCTAGTTCGTCGCTACGTTTTGCTACTTCCGCTAAAGCGTCTGGTTGAAAGGCATCGCGTTCGACATCACTGGCAGCAGATGTAACTCTGTCCACTTCTTGAATATATGCTGCTTGACGCATTATTTCAGCTTTGAAGAGAGCTTCTGCTTCTTGGCGTTTAAGAAAGTTAACATATGCTTTGGAATGATAGCGGATGCGTGCAACTAGTTCTCTAGAGTCAGGCAATTTTACTAGGTAGTCATTGGCGCCAAGTTCAAATGCTTTTGCTTTAATAAGTGGTTCTTCTTTACTAGATAGGACAATTAGAGGAATATTGCAGGTCGGTAAGTCTTGAGAACGTAAAAATTTAACTAGCAATAGCCCTTCCATCTGCGGCATTACCAAGTCTTGTAAAATTACAGTTGGCTGACATTCTTTTGCGAATTTGAAGGCTTGGGTTGGGTCGCTACAATAATGAAATACAATATCTTGTTCGGGAGCAAGCATTCGAGATATTGCTTCTGAGATAATTGATTGGTCGTCAATTAGTAAAACTATTATTTTTTCGTCTGTTGTTTGTTGGTCTGTTATAAATGTCATAAGATTTTTTATACATTGATATTGTACGGTGGCCAGTCCTTACCTGAAATCTTGCACCTCTAAGTAAAAACTATCAAACATAGCAATTGCAGTAACAGAAACAACATTTATTGTTTAGTCCTCTTAAGAGGACTTTTGCTATTAGCATAGTACTGGAAGGGATATGCGGGTAGGAACGTAGCCAACTATCTGTAATTACTTAGTATCATTAGTTATTTTTGATTTATATGTGCAAGATATAAGGACGTTGGCGCCTATATCCATCAGTATGCTAATCGCGTACTAATGGTATAACCAAAAAAAAGCCAGCGATTACATTAAAGCTGGCTTATTTACAAAAAATTAGGAAATTTATTAACTTCCTGAACTAAACCTAGCTAATAATTCCTCGCGCGATAGATTTGCCAATTGCAACAAAAGAACCGAGTATTCATTAGGTGGTAAATTAACAATACGCTGAACAATAGCCATCAACTCCGGGTCTAAACTACCAAACCTAGCTGTCAACAGGTTTTCGACAATAACACGTTGACCTTGTTGCACTCCTCGTTCAGTCGCTTCTGCTAAATGTTGTTCGTAAATAGGTGATAACTGCATAAGAAAACTTTTATCCTCCTTATTTTGGTCTTGTCTAACTTCAAGTATCGTCTTCAAATTACTTAATAAATCCAGTGCAACATTACGTAGCGGATTGTCAGCTGGAAGTGCTTGAAGTTCCGCAACTGCCTGTGTCTGAATTTTCCCTCTGCCTAATACCCTTAGCCATAGCGTTTCAGGTGTGCGTGGCAACTTGTGTATCGCGACAATTACCGTTTTCCAGTAATCATCGCAAAAATAAACACCATTTATCCACTCTTCATCTAGTTTAGCCCCAAATCCTTTAAGTAGAGATTTCGAGGCTGTAGGAGATAAAATCCACAAACGTGGCAGTTCTGCTTCGATAACTTTGGTTTTTTCGCGTTTCGCTTTACGCTCTATCTCAGCAAATATATCAAATAATTTGTTCGTACAACCGCGAATTTCACTTGGTGTAGCAGCATTGCGGAAAGGTTCAAATATGGCTGCTGTTGTTGCAAATCTTCCTAATAATCCAAGAATTCGCTTTTTTTGTTCATCAATAGCTCCTTGAGGGTCAAGAGTATAATACACATCTATCTCTTGTATCTCAGAAGCAACTTTACGGCTTGGGTCAACATTACCGATTGATGACAATAGCTCTTTCAGATAATCCTTGGCGAACTCATCATAAGGGAACCTAGTCATTTCAAGCTACTCCATCAATTGTAAACAAAGATACATAGCTTGAGCATTCAAACTCTTGAAAGTAGAGGCACATTGTAAATAAAGGCATAAAAAGATACAGCAATCAACAAAAAACAGCTAACTATCACGCGCAAGAATATCAATTCACAAATCAATTTTATCATTATTTGCCAAATTTTATTATCAGGAATATAAACAAAAAACGAATTTTAATAGTCGCTATTACATTGCAAAAGTTAAAAAATTTGGTGCGTAATATTTACAAATTTGTAGAATCAGTCATGAAAATATTGCCGTTGTTTGGCAATAGTAAATATTACTGAATGTATAACACCGTAAGCTAACGGCGTATTAATATTAATCATCACCCTGGTAAGACGTTGGCGCCTATATCCAGCAGTATGGAAATCGCACCCCTTAAACTACTAGCCTTGGAATTAAATGAAAAAGCGGGTTGACTCGTTAGTTCGCCTGCGCGATATTCAAGCTTTATCCCCAGTAATTAAAGAACAAGCTTTAGCCAACATCGAACAGCAACGTCAAACTTTGCTGCAACGACTTCAAGACAAACAAGCATTAGTATCTATGATGTATCTTAGATATCAGTAGCACACTTGGACAAGTAGTAAATCCCGGTACACGTCTTGGCACATTACAACCTCAAGTATCAGGAACGCAGATATCTAGTATCGTTTACTTTGATGTCAAAGACGGTAAGCGAATTAAACCAGGAATGCAGATGCAAATTACACCAGATACAGTCAAACGCGAGCGGTTTGGTGGAATTGTCGCCACCGTCAAATCAGTATCTGCTTACCCAGTAACATCAACAACAGTAGCTACCAAAGTTGGAAATGCCGAACTAGCAGAAACACTAACAAGTAAAACCGTTAAAGTAGAAGTTATTGCCTCTTTAGTAGCCGAGCCAACCAATACTACTGGTTACAAATGGTCATCCTCCAAAGGACCAAACATGAAACTAACACCAGGAACTACTACTGCTGTGCGAGTTAAAGTAGAAGAACAGGCGCCGATTACATTTTTACTACCATTTTTGCGAGAATGGAGCGGAATTCAGTAATTAATGACAATTAAAATTATTTACTTGCCTGATACGTTAAAAATGATACAAAGAGAGCGAGACCCGCAGCATTATAAAATTGTTCCGAAAGAAGCAAATTTGTTAACTTTTGAACAGTTTAACGATGAACTAGGAAAAATTTAAGCAATTAAGGAGGAATAGAGATAATGGCTGATTATCCAAAGTTAAGCTTTAAATATGGATGGGAAGATAGAGATGATGAAGAAACTCCAATGAAAGGGTATAGAAGTGATGGTATTCTTCAGAGTCCAGAGGGAGAAATGTATACCGTTTACTTCATTGATCCTATTCGCTTACAACAAGACTTGGAAGCAGAACAGGAAGCAGGGTCTGCTTTATTTGCTGAACCTGGATTAATTATTTTACCCGAAGTTACCCGTGAAGCAATGGAAAATGTGGTTAGACAATTGTGGGAGCAAGGTTACTTCGAGTCTCTTAAAACTTTAAAAATAGAGGCAGAAAAAACAAAACAAAAAACCAGAGAAGTTGCCTAAATAAAGCTAAGTACAAAACGAACCAACCATCCGTTACATTCGTGACATCCGTTGCAAGTTTTCTATTTGTAATTGAGTTTATAAGTTAACAACAGCACACCACTATTATAAGCTTTTGAATCAATTAACGATAAATTAACTGCCTTTATGCTTTTTCCAAAAAGCCTAATCCCGCTACCAAATATAACAGGATTAAGCTTGATTATTAATTCATCAATCAGTTCGTTTTCAAACAGAAAACCTGCAAACGTTCCACCTCCACACAAGTAAATATTGGTTCCCGGCGCCTTTTTTAATTCCTTAACAAATTCTAGTTCGTTTTTGTCTATGATTTCAACCTGCTCATGTGGCTCGGTGTCAAACCGTATCGTCTTGGAGAAAATATAATGCTTCATGTGGGAATAAACTGGTGAAGGTTGCCCAGGTTGAACACCGAACTGATAGCCAAACTCATACGTAGCTTTACCCATCAATACCGTATCGTATGCCAAGAGACTCTCCAAGTAATCATCCACATGTTCTCCTTCTCCTAAAAACCCTTCGGTTGAGCCATCCTCATGGGAAATATAATTATCAAGCGTAGTGGCAACATGATAAATAACCTTTCTCATCCCAATTTTCCTTTAATTAAACTAAATATCTATACTATTTAGAACTATTTATAAATTTATACTCGCAGCAATCAGTTACAGGCAGATAGCCAATTTTGCGATAAACATGATTTGAGACAGGATTTGCTAAATCAGTAAACAAAAAGCAGAATTGACAACCCATATCCAAAAACTTCTGGCTTAAATCAGCTACACAAGTTGTGGCGTAGGCTTTTTTACGATATTCTTTTGGTGTATACACAGGCCCAAGCCTTTTGCCGTTGGGTGTTGAGCCTGCACAGCAAACAAATGATACTGGTACTTCATCCTGCCAAAGATAAATTGTGTTTTGCTTCAGGTTATTATCTATATATTGTGCATTTGTCATTTGCTCACCAAATACTTCAATTTCAAACTCCTGATACCACTGGAGTAAAAGCGTGCGGTCTGCTTCCGTGGCATTACGTAAATAACCATTGGCTCTAACAATAGGTTGTACGACTTGCAGTTGATGAATCCGCATTTGCATACTTAATTGATAAGCTTGACCAGTGAGATTTTGCCACATGTTTGCAAAGGCAAGAACTTCGTTTGTTTGACCGCTAACTCCTGGTACTTGTAAATCCTGAGTGTACAAGTCTTTGGCAAATATTTCTATTGCTTCTAAATCCTGACAAGACAATACTAGCTTATAAGGATGTGTCATTATTGCTACCGCTACAACTTGTTCTGCGACTTCTACAGATGCCAGGTAGGGGTTTGGTTGGTATCTTTCAGGATTATGAACTAATGTATCACTGATACCTAAAAGTAAGCAATGTTGTGCTTCCTGGCTAATGAGGTAATCTTTTACTTGGTCATAAAATTGCTTTGCATTATGAAAACGATTTAATTTCATTTTTGCTCACCGTGATTATGTTGGGTTGTATTTATCGTAGGTTGGGTGAAGTGCAGCGTAACCCAACCTACATTTAGATTATATTAAATTTGTGAGGCAATAAGTTTGACATCGGCTTGTTTCCAAGTTGTTTCAAATTGCTGTTGTATTTCCTCTGCTTCTTTTGTTTTGCCCTGGATATTTAAACTTTGTGCAAGTCCAAACAACGACCAACCATTTTCAGGATAATGTTTTAAATCTTCGCGATACACTTTTTCTGCATCTGCTGGACGGTTCGCTGTTAGCAAAACGGCACCTAACAAATGTCTGACTGGGGAGTACCAAGTTGCTGGTTCGTCGTAATTTAGTTTGTCTTCTAATGCAACTCCTTGGTTCAAGTAGTCAATTGCTTTTGTATAGTCACCCTGTTTTGCAGCAATTTCACCTGTTAGTACCTGCGATGCAATTTGCATCAAATTAGCCGCAGAGTTGATATTCCAGATTGTTACTTTTTCTAAGGAAGGGTCAACTGCTATTTTTCTTAATTCTTCTAATTCGTGGGTTGCTTGTTCAAGTTGACCCAAAGCTGTAAATGCCATCCCACGCGCGTAATGCCAAACTCCTTGAGGATACTTCAAATCTGCTGCTGGAGTAGGTTGCTTTAGAATTTCATCCCATTTACCAAATTTAGTTAGGGTATAAAGTGGCATTACATAATAATGCTGTAATGTCTCATAACCAGACGCGCGCATTTGTTTTTCATCTGCCATCGCTGCTGTATTGCGGGCAGCTTCAATTGCTAGCTTACTTTGTCCCGACATTGTGGCACCTGCCAAGAGGAAGTGATGGTTGTGCGGCATATAAGCTAATGGGTAAAGACCAGAGGCTTTATGTTGGCTCATATATTCTTTATCAACAGCGATTGCTTTTTGGTTAGCAATTACAGCATCTTGATAACGTCCGACTCGAATGTAAATGTGCGAGGGCATATGTACTAAATGTCCGGCGCCTGTTACAAAATCACGAAGACGGTCAGCACTCTTAACTCCGCGTTCAGGATTAGGCGATGCTTCAACAGCATGAATATATAAGTGGTTTGCTCCGGGATGATCAGGATTGCTTTTTAGAACTGATTCTAAAGCAGTCAAAACTTCCACTGTCTCCCTTCTTGGTTTACCATCTGCTGCCCAGTAATTCCAAGGGGAAGTATCCATTACAGCTTCAGCAAATAAAGTTGCTGCATCTAAATCATTTGGATAACGCTTGTGCAAATCTCGCATTGCATTAGCATAAGCAATATCATATAGTTTTCGGTCTGCTATAACTTGTGCCGATGGATAACGCTTTGCTAACGCTTGAATGTAGCCTTTTTCTGATTCAGTGGCGTTTTTACTTAATTCAATCGCTTTTTGTAATGCTAGCCAAGCTTCTGGTACAGCGTCAGCTTCCATTACTGCGTTGATATTGGGACCTTTAACTATAGCTACTCCCCAGTAACACATCGCGCAATTGCTATCAAGTTCTGCTGCTTGACGAAAGGAGCGAGCAGCTTCATCATGGTTAAACCCGTAAGTGAGGATAAGCCCCTGGTCAAAATAACGTTGAGCAAGTTCTGATTTTGTAGAAATTGGATGATCATAGGCGCCGAGATTTTTTAATAAAGGCGCCATGTGTGGCTGTGCCTCAGCACTGCGAGCAGAATTATTTGCTACTGCTATAGGTGTTTTTATGAATAAACCGTAAAATAGAATAAAACTTATCAGCGCAGTCAAGATATATATAATTCTTCTTTTCATCGAATTACACTCCTAATCCATATAGCAGTCCGCGCATCATTCGTAAAATTCGCCCATTGTAGAGACCGAATATATTCGGTCTCTACATTGATACATTTTTTACAATTACTGCACGGACTGCTATAATTGCCTACTTTATAGTTCACGTTGATGGTGCGTACAGCACTTTGTTTTCTCATTTTATTTTCTATTTAGGGTTTGCTGTTACGCACTCTACATTTCTCTCCATTCCCCATTCCCTATTTACTAAATTCGCACTTCTAATATCAAGTTGAAGGGTGTTGCAGTCGCACGACGACAATGACTAAACCCTGCTTCAGACATCACTTGAGTAAGTCTTTCCTCTCCTGCTTGCGCTCCTAGTCCCAGTCCAACTTCTTGAGATAGGGAATTTGGTGTACATATTGCAGTGGAACTTGCGTAGTACATTCGACCGATTGGATTGAGATTATCCTCAAGTTTTTTTCCTGCAAAAGGTTCGATTAATAATACAGTTCCATCTTCGCTTAATACTTCTCTAGTATATTTTGCGGCGCCTACTGGGTCACCCATATCATGGAGACAATCCATAAAACAAACGAGGTCGTAATCGTTTCCTGGATAATCCTTAGCTGTGGCAACCTCGAAGTGAACTCTATCTGCAACACCCGCAGCTTCCGCGCGCAGACGTGCAGTAGCAATTGAATCAAAGTGGTAGTCAAAGCCAAAAAAAGTGGAATTAGGAAAAGCTTGCGCCATAATGATAGTAGAGGCGCCATGACCACAACCCAAATCAGCGACTTTTGCACCTGCTTTTAACTTTGCTTCTACCCCTTCAAGTGCAGGAATCCACGCATTGGTTAAATAAGTCTTGTAGCCATTTCTGAAAAATGCTTCACAACTGCAAAATAACCGAGGGTGATGCTCATGCCAACCGATACCTTTGCCTGTTTGGAAAGCATCAATAGTTTTGTCTTCATCTAACCACATTGAAGAAATCAAGTCAAAAGCAGAACTCATAAACACAGGGCTTTCAGAGTTAGCTAACACCATCGCATGTTCATCAGGTAACTCGTAAGCGCGTGTGGTTGGATGGTAAATAACATAACCACCTGCCGCTTGATTATTGAGCCATTCTTGTACGTAACGTTCCTTTGTATTTGTCTTTTGGGCTAGTTGCTTGGGTGTAATTGCTCCGGCGCCTGCCATTGCTTTGTAAAGACCGAGCTTATGTCCGATGTTGGTCATTACACCAGACATACCTGCCGCCATATCATTAACAACTTGATGCACAAATTCTTGTAAGCGTGCTTCGTTCATTTCACAGTACCTCTTAATCTATAGGGAGTCCAACTTGCTTAAACCAGGAAGCTTTATCCCACTCATATCAACTTACAGTTAATATTTTCAAAATTTATGCAGTAGTTCCTGCATAAGTCGTAGAATCCATTTTTGTTGTTGATGGGTTTTGAGAATTCACACTTTTTGAGAGCATCAACGGTAAAGGTAAACCTGTTGCCTCCAAAATCTCCTGTGATGGCGCCTCTCGTTCTCCACTTCTAAGATATTGTCCATTGTTTACAGGGGGGACGACCTTCATTTTATGGGGAATGCTGTAATAGCGGTGGGTTTGTTTGGTTTGTTCCCGCTCTTGGATGCTTTCATTCGCTATTTTCTTCCGCAGTTTAGTAATTGCATCAATTAGTGCTTCTGGTCTAGGTGGACATCCTGGTATATAAACATCAACAGGAATTAATTTATCTACTCCGCGTACTGCACTAGGTGAATCTACACTAAACATACCGCCTGTAATTGTACAGGCGCCCATTGCTATTACATACTTAGGTTCGGGCATTTGTTCGTAAAGTCGCACCAGGTTAGGTGCATACTTCATAGTTATAGTGCCTGCGGTAATAAGTAAATCTGCCTGTCTTGGAGTCGCACGTGGAATCATTCCATACCTTTCCATATCAAAGCGAGATGCATAAGCTGCCATAAATTCCATGAAACAGCAAGCTGTACCGAACATCATTGGATACAAACTAGACATTTTTGCCCAGTTGTAAAGGTCATCCAAGGTCGTGAGAATAATATTCTCAGAGAGTTGTTGCGTAATTTCAGGATATTTAACAGGGTTAATAATTGTGTCTGTCATGGCTAGAGTTCCCCATATTAATTTATGAACTAATTTTTGAGCTATTTATTGGACTGTTTATTGGGAATAATTGTGGTTTTTGGTCTACCACGCACTAAGAAAATATACTTTCCGGAAAGCTTTGTGTTCTACTATTGAGTATTTTCTGCAAGAAAAAATGCCTTTCAGCATTTGTTAACTACAGTATGTAATCAACTAGTTTCGGACGCTAGTAAAGATGAAGGCGTTAAGGTGCTAACTTAAGCTGTACTCTTAAGATAAAAAGTACGGCTTGTATTTCCAGCCTTAATCCAACGCCAGTAATACTAAGTGATTTTAAACACTTGTAATGCAGAGTATTACTTAGAAGAACCCGGCTCAATCTTTGCTCCAAGCTGAAGAATCCGTCCTAAATCGTCAGCATTTCGCTAGGTTTCCATTATCTTCCCGTCAACAATGCAAAAAATGAACATAGCAGTAAACGTCTGCTGCCGACCATGAGCCGGTATTCCAAAGAAACTTTCTGGAAAGCTTTGTGCTTTGCGTTCCTTTAAGAAATGACTCTGAGTTGCTAACTACAGTTTGCAATCAAGTATTTTCGGACGCTAGCAAAAATAAAGGCACCATTTGTACATCTACGATAAAGGTAATCTTTGAGATAGCCATAAGCCACTAAGCTAGAAAGCCTAACCGTTTACCATTATCACGAGCCAAACGGATAAGATTCTGACGGGTAATATGGCTGATGTGAAAGTAGTCGCAAAAATGAGTTATTACTTGAGCATGTATTGCAATCAATTTGCCACGCAGTTTATTAAACTTAACTTGACCTAGATAGTTACGAGTTAGAATTACCATTGGTGCAAACATTATCTTTAATTCTCCTTTTTAAGTTTTAAGTTTTGTAAAGGTTGTAATTTCAGTATCTCTTTGCAAAACCGTTTGCACCAGTAAAGATAAAGGCGTTAAGCGCTAAGTTAAGTTTTGTAACGAAAGACTTTTGGCAGTCAGTACCGAGCGCGGTTTGTAGAGGTAATATAGATAACTTTTCCTATATTATTTTGCTTAAGTTGTATAAAATGTGAAGAATTGCTTAACTTGGCTTAAAACGAGTAAAATTAGTTTCGACAAAGCGTTAGCCTTCTTAGCCTATGGAAGCCTCCAAACAAAGACGTAGGCGTGGTGTGATTCTTAGCCTCCAGGGATGGAAAAAACTGACTGAGGCGAAACATCAGGCTGAGATTTTGGAAAACGATGGCGCCAGGTTTACTTTAGAAGAACTAAGCGCGCACAGGTGAATGTATACATATACTAAGAGCACATCAAGATTGGATATGGGCAACTATCTTTAGTCTCGATGGTAAAATCCTTGCTAGTTGTAGTAGTGATGCACAAGGTTTTTCAGGCGCCGAATTAGATAAATTAGTCAAAGAAGTGATTTATTTGGCAGGGTGGGAAATAGTCCGAATGAAACACATTGGCGTGATGCTTTATATAAAATTAAACCTCAATATCGTACACCAAAAATGCAGGGTTTATTGCAAAAATATTATGTGCTTTTAGCTGAAGGAGGAGGGCAACAAGCATCTAACATAGAACAAGGATTTTTGGAAAGCCTAATCACCACAATGTAGAGACCATACATGTACGGTCTGCTCCAAAATCCTGTGGTGTCTCCAAAATTTCGTTTCCCCGATATATTGTGGGGGCGGGTTTAGTTGGATTATAATTTTTTTGTGGGATATGGGTTAACCCGCCCCTACGCACCCATCCCCGAATAACGCTTTAAACCCTGGCGCCATAATATTCTATTTAAACCCAAAAACAACAACGTCCACCCAATGGTCATAGAAAACCCTCTACCAATATCAGTAGGTAAACCGATTAAAAGACTTACAGGAAAATCTATTAAATAAGGGAAGGGAGTACACAAAACTGCCGCGCGTACTATTGGAGGAAAAACTTCTAAAGGAGCTATCATTCCAGATAAAAATAAATAAAACAAAAACCAAAAGCTTTCCACAGAACTAGCACGCTCTGTCCAAAACGCTAGCATTGCAAAAGTATATTGAATAATAAACCGTAACGCAAACGCTAGCAGTATAGACAGTGTAAATAATAAAAACTGTGACCAGCTAGGTATCCAAAAAGCCTGCGGATACAGTATAAAAAATAAAGCCACTAAAAAAATAGAGAAAGGCATACGAGCTGCGCGCTCAGAAACATGCGAAGTTACATGATGCCATACAGGGTCAATAGGTTGTAATAACCGAGGTGAAAGTTTACCTTCGACAACTTCACGCTCAAATTCCCAAACAACCCAAACAACCGTAAACTGTCGAACGATAAACACTGTAATAAAATAACGAGCAAAATCAGCAGGTGACAAACCAAATTGACCACCTTGTGCAGCTTGCGTCCATACTCCCATCAATATAATAGGTAGTGAACCCGCCAAAACCCACAATATTAACTCAGCACGGTATTCCACCATATAAGCGTAATACACCCAAAGGAAAGTTCTTACTTTTTTCCAAATCAAGTTCATAACTTATAAAACTAAAGTAACTCCTAACTCCTAACTTTATACGACTCCTGCTTGAAACACCCGACCTATAACTTCTTCCACAGGTGGCTCATTAACTGTTAAATCAACAACTTCTAAATCTGATAAAATGCGGGATATAGTGCGCGTTAGGTTTTCTTGTTCAACAATAAAACAAGCCGAACGTCCTTCTACTGTTTTTACATCGCCATAAAATTTGAGCTTTTCTTTGGATATTTGGTGTGCTAAGTCTACATGAACCTCACGGTATGGTGCAAACCGTTCGAGTAAGCCATCCAAACTACCATCATACATTAAGGCGCCTTGGTGAATCATAATAACTCGTTCGCACAAAGCAGTAATATCTGCCATGTAATGACTAGTTAATAATACAGTAGCTTGATAGCGTTGATTGTACTGACGTAAAAAGTCGCGCACTCCCACTTGTGCATTCACATCCAACCCTAACGTCGGTTCATCAAGAAATAATACTTGAGGACGATGTAATAATGCAGCAAGTAACTCAGCTTTCATTCGCTCACCCAGAGACAACTTCCGCACAGCTTGATTCAATTTACCTTCTAGTGAAAGCATTTCGGTTAATTCTCCCACCCGGAGCATAAACTCATGGTCAGAAATACCGTAAACAGCAGCATTAATTTTTAGCGAGTCCATAGCAGGTAAGTCCCACAATAACTGCTGCTTTTGCCCCATTACAAGTGTAACTTTTCGCAAAAACTCTTCTTGGCGCCGAAAAGGGACATATCCAGCAACTCTGACATTGCCGCTTGTTGGATGAACCAGTCCCGTAAGCATTTTCAGCGTCGTAGTTTTCCCTGCACCGTTAGGCCCCAAAAAACCGACAACTTCACCAGGGGTAATTTCAAACGAAACATCCCGAACAGCTTTAATTTGGCGGTAAGTGCGTCGGAAAAAGTGAGATAATGTGCCTCTAATACCTGGTTCTTTGACAGCGACGGGGTAAAATTTGCTCAAATTGTGAGCAAGGATCATAGACATATATATATTGATAAAGTGTGGTAATGCACTCTCTTCCGAAGTCGTGTATAGGAAATAGTAATATATTCTTGACGATTATTGGTAAAATTCACTGAAATTCTTTCAATTTACATATTCTCTCTCAACATTACTTCTACTTCTGGATAGAAGCGCACATTACACACAATATGCCTTTATTACAAGTTAATAATTTTTAACATATACATATTACCCAACGGCGCCTCATCTGTGGCGCCTGATTAAACGTGGTACCGAAAGCAAAAATGTTGGTACGGACACAATATTACTCATTATTAATAGTTTAATAATATCACTCTAATTAAATATTGAACTAACTAAAACTCATCACCGTACCATAAAAACAAGCATTTCGTACCAAAAGATAGCTTGATTTCGTACCAAAAACAGTATAATAAACGGTACGGTCAACACAGCATTTTTAATTTCAACCAGCCTTGGTACATCAACTCCGTACCGTGGTACATTAGCAAAAAACAACGAAAAAACGTACTTTTTTGCCTGACCATGCCAAAAATGCTACCATAATTTGACAAATTTTCTCTGTTTATTGGTACTATTTTTGTAGCTCGTACCCTAAAAATTGGTACAAAAATGTCTAAAAAATGGTACGAACTCGTTTTTTCGTACCATTTTCGTACCATTGACCGTACCATTGTAAGTATGAAGCTGTACCAATGATTTTTGAATTGTCAGTTTCCAAATTTATCTAACATAATCTTGAATTAAAGATTGCTACAAAGCGTAAACACTTCCCATTTTTTTATATAATATAAGTTATAAATCTCAACACAAACTTACAAAATATGCCTTTTAGCAGTTACAGAACTATTGGTGAAGTAGTCAAAGAATACCAGGTTACTTATACAGAAGCAAATTTTGTTATTGAAACATCGTTTAACATTCCAGATTATTTCCGCGACGACTTGGAGTTGATGATGAATGAAGCTGTTGTCGATAACTCGGAATTTGCAATTTGTGAAAATTTTATTTACCCAGTTTTAAAAGAAATTTGGAAAGTTTATCGCAGTAATTTTCTACTATGGAGCCACCAATTACTGAATTGCGATGCAAAACTAACAGGATACCCCGAATATATTCTTGCAACGAGGTCACCTTTAGGTAAAGTTGTTTTCGACAAACCTTATTTTATCTTAGTTGAAGCCAAGCAAGATGACTTTGAAGGAGGTTGGGCACAATGTCTTGCTGAGATGATTGCTGCTCAAAGATTAAATGGCGAATTAAAGATAACTATTTTTGGTATTGTTTCTAATGGTGACCGCTGGCAATTTGGCAAATTAGAAGAAAATCTTTTTACCCGCAATAAAAAGTATTATACTATTCAAAAGCTAGATGAACTATTTGCGGCTGTTAATTATACTTTTCAACAAAGTGAAGTACAATTACAAAATTTAGTCGCAGTGTAAGAAACCCGGTTTCTTTGGCTATCTTAAACAAGCACTAATACCACTTTTACCTTGTACAGAAGACTGCATACCCAAAACCACTGCTTTCACACGTTGTTGCGGTGTTCCGTGGTGCTGTGGGTTGTGCCAATTATAATCACCAATGCGGTATGCAAATGAAGCTATTTCTTGAATGTCTCTATTATCAAACTCAATATTTGGAATTAATCCAATATAAACACCTGCCAAACAATCTGCTTGTAATTCTGAAATAGGTGTAATACGAGGTTGAAACCCATACGCGGTTTGCATTGCATGAGCATATTCGTGTGCCACGATATAAGCTAAAGCAGCATCTCCATGTTGATAAGCCATACGTATGTGCTGCCTGGTTATATACACAGTGTGATTACGAACACAATAATGACTACCGTAAATTCTACCGCAACCTCCCCTGGCGCCGTTCGGAACATCCCAAATTAATTTTGGTGTAGCTTGATAACCGTGAATTTGCTGGATACCAGAATATATACCTTGAACAACCGTCCCAGGTTTCCATTCTGCTTTCGCTGGTAACGAAACCAAGAAGTAGCCAATGCCAACAATAATATTTGTAAGTACTTTATTTATTTTCATACAAAGTTAAATCTAGACGACTATTTATAAAGCCAATTTGTACTATAAAACCTAAAGTTAGATTCTTTGAGTGGGTTCAGCTTATTTTTATGTTTGAAGAATCGATCTAAACATCACAACAATGTAACAGGCGCCTGTAGGTGGTTTAATAATAGACGAAGCTCACTGCGTTTCTGGGTGGGGACATCCTAGCTTGAAGTTTCAAACAGATACGGCGAACATTTTACTAGAAGAAGCTGAAGTTGATCATATTAGCAGACAAATTAATAAGATTTTAGAAGAGTTTGACAAACGCAATATTATTGAAGTTTTAAATAGAACTATTCAAAGTGGCGCCGTTGCTGGACTATTTGCGCGTGTAACTAATGTATTAGAGCGCTCCCCCACTAACTTATCAGCACTTTACCTAGCTGGAGCTTTAGCTCGACAACGCCCAGGTCGAGAAAAAATCGCTTTTGATTATTTAAAATTTGGATTTAATGAAGGAATAAAACAAGGTTCATCTAACGATAATATGAATGATGTTTTATGAAGAAGCTGCCTTAATATATCCAGAACCAGCTTTAGAATGGCTAATTCAACCTGGTGGACGCTGGGATAACGAAGAAGGATTCAGCTTTTTACTCCAAAAAGCAAAAATTAAATTTGGTATAGACTCCGTACAGTACCGTATATTAATGGTATTATGGCAACGAGCGAAAGTTGAATGAAATTAATGACCAAGTTGCCCTATTAAAGCCAAAACTGAGCAATATCAGGAAAAAATTTGCATAACATAGTTTAATTTTGCTAGAGGATAAGGACATGACAGATTTCTTAAAAAGTTTAGAGCAAGAGTTAGCTAGCTATCGCATGAAATTTAAAGAATCATCGGAGGCTTTGAACGATTTAGCTAAAATTAAAACTGATTTTGAAGGACTATCACAAAAGTATAAAGAAATACAAGCGGAGCATAAAAAACTGAGTGAATTTGTTGAACAATCACGCGCGACTGCAATAGAATTACAAGACCAATCAAAAGATGCAATCAAACAAGTAAATTTGGCGAATGAGCATATTCACGAAGAATTTACAAATTTACAACATGAAATTGTTGAAAACTTTACTCAATTCCAGAAAGAATTAAACCAACAGTTTAAGAAGTCTGAGTATGAATTACGTCAAGTGTCAATAGACATAAAAAACGAATCGGAAACCGCAGTTAAACAAGTAACCCACAGTAACGAAGCTGTTCAACAAGAATTTATAGCTTTAAAGCATGAAATACTAGAGAACTTTACTCAATTCCAAACAGAATTGAATCAGCATGTTGAAAATTTAAGTAACCAATCGCATCAAAATATAATAAATATTGAAAACGATGTTAAAACTGAATCAAAACGCTATCAAGAAGAACTTGAAGCCAAACTTGAGCAGCGTTTAGAAGATGTGACTAATAGCCAGAAACAACTACAGCAATCTTTAAACCGTCTCGAATCAGAACTTAATAATACAAAAACTTCAATCAATGAAGTAAAACAAAATACAGTACAGCAACTAGAACACCTTCCAAACCGTCTTGCCACAATAGATGAGTATCAAGCACAAACAAATCAAAAGTTACTTTTTATTGGTGTCGGAAGTTTACTCGCAATTTTATTAGCTTTTGTATCCTTGTTTATGCCACAAAGGAATAATACAACATCTCCACAATCTCAATCTTTGCAACGGATAGAACGGATGTAACGGATAACTTATTATTACAAACTTGCATACTAAAGGAGCTTTTTAGATCATACAGCCATCTTCATTCATCGGTTCTGGCGTTCGGATGAGTCAGTTTGGAGATGCTTATATTTTTAAATTTACAGAGAATTTGCAAGCACGTTTAGAAGTGCTTCTAAATAAAAATAAACTCGATGCCCTAACTCAAGAAGAAAGAGCTGAATTTGATGGTATTTCCGAACTATCGCGTATTTTAACCTTGATTAATGCTCAACTAGCAGCACAAGCAAATTGGTGCCCTCTTGTGAGATAGACATCTTGTGGGATGGGCTTAAGATTGCCCGTCCCATACTTATTTCCTATTACCAGCGCGTAATGTACTGAAAACAAGCCATAAACCTAATAAACTAGCAACAGCGAATAAAATATTATTCAGTAGTGATAGTTGTACGGTTTGTGCTTTTGTGGAAATAATTGCGGCGCCCATTATTAGTGAACCTACAAGGATACTTAATGAGAGTCGATTGGCTGAATCGTCCATTGTGCGACGTAAGCCGTCTAATCCACGTAGAGAGATATTCCACTGTAAGGTTTCTGATGTTACTCGGTCTAATAGTGATTCTATTTGACGCGGTGATTGGAGAGAGAGACTTTTTAGGTCAAGCGCTGTACGTAACAACGAACGGAATGGACTGTCCCCTAGTAATTGGCGCCGGAATAAGTCTGTAAGTAACGGTTTGATTTCATCGAAAAAGTTGAGTTCTGGATTAAAGCCACGTGCGACACCTTCTAAGTTCGCGAGGGTTTTGGCGTATAAACCCATGTTCGTTGGTAAGCGAATTTTATTATTGCGTGCGACCTGGAGAATTTCGTAAATAATTTGTGAGAAGTTGATTTGGGCGACGTTTAGATTATGATACTTCCGCAACATCCGGTCATAGTCGCTTTCTAGTCGCGACAAAATTACTGGCTGAGTTGAGTCTGCTAGTTGTAATGTTAACTGCGCGCATCTTTGTGCATCTAAGTCAACTGTCGCAAGTAACATTTCTGTGAGAATTTGTTGAGTGCGGGGATCAAGGCGCCCAACCATACCACAATCTAAAATGGCAACGCGACCATCTCGCAAATAAAACAAATTTCCAGGGTGGGGATCAGCGTGGAAAAAGCCATCTATATATAGCTGTTGGAAAAATGCCCGGAATAATAAAGTTGTTATTTCTTTACGTTCAACAATAGGGTCTTTGCCGTTGTTATACTCAGTGCCAATTTTTGCACTGAGTATAGGAACTCCATCGAGCCATTCCATCACCATTAACTTGGGTGATGTCACATCCCAGTGAATCTCGGCAATTACAAGTTTTGTAGGGTCGAACCACTTACTTTTTGACAAATTGCGACGTAGTTCGTCGGTAAAGCTAGCTTCGCGAGTAAAATCAAGTTCTGCTTCTAGAGCTTTACAAAATTCTTCTGCTATGGATTTGATTTCGTAGTTTTGTCCAAATTCTGTGCGTGCAACTAAATCGGCAATACCCTGTATTAAAGCGATATCTTGAGCGATAGTAATATCAATACCTGGGCGTTGAACTTTCATTGCCACTTCGCGACCATCAAGAAGAGTCGCACGGTGCGTTTGAGCAATTGAACCCGCAGCAACTGGAACGGGGTTTATATATTTAAATGTCTCTTCAAGAGGACGTTTTAATTGCTTACGGATAAGTATTTCAATTTCTGACCAGGCGACTGGTGGAACTTCGTCTTGTAGGGTTGAGAGTTCTTCAATGTAGGAAGCACCCAAAATGTCAGGACGAGTTGACATTAGTTGACCGAGTTTTACGTAAACGGGTCCTAGATCTACAAGAATTTTTTTTAATACGGCAGGTGTCGGAAGTTGTGGGTCTTCTGGTTTGCCTCCAGTAAGCAGGCGCCGCATGTAATCCCAACCATTACGGAGGAGAACTTCGACTATTTCGCGTTGACGAGGAACGGTTTGCGTAATAAACATAAATAGAAGAGTTAGGAGTTAGGAGGCGCGGAGGTAGGGTGCGTGACGCTATAACAATCGTAAACTAAAACAAATGAACTAGTAAGTCACGCACCTTACGAGTTAAGAGTTAGGAGTTAGGTTTTTACTTCTTAATCCGAACTTTCACTCTTGAGATAGTTAAGTTATACTAAAAAAAGGTACATTCTACCTCTGTCAAGAGTTTCATTCATTACACCCACGTTAATTAATTAATTAACTCATAACTCATAACTCATAACTCCTAACTATCTAAAGTAACTCTTTAAATTTGGAATCGCTTTTCAATGTTTTGAGGACTTCTTTGATTTCTTGAGTACGGTCTTTTTTGACAATAAGGGTAGCATTTCCATCACGTACTATAACTACATCCTCAAGTCCGATTGTAACAATTACATCATCCGGATTCGATGCATAAACAATGGCGCCTTTTGTATCTAATCCTACATGAGTAGCCAGTTCAACATTCTTATTATCTTCTTTTTTAAGAAGCCGTTCGATAGCATTCCAGTCACCAAGGTCATCCCAACCAAATTCTACTGGTAATACATATGCTAGACCTGTCTTTTCCATCAAAGCGTAGTCTATACTCTTTTTAGGCAGTTTGGGGTAGACATCTGTCCCATTTTTTTCTAACGGTTCGATAATTTCGGGAGCATACGCACGTAGTTCTTTAAGGACAACACCAGCCCTAAAAATAAACATGCCACTGTTCCAACTAAAACGACCCGTAGATAAAAATGTTTCAGCAGTTTCACGATTAGGCTTTTCAGTAAAGCGGTTAACATGATAAGCTGGCAAGTCATCAAAGATACCACTTTTTTCGCCTTGTTCAATGTATCCATAACCAGTTGAGGGGAACGTAGGTTTGATCCCCAACGTCACAATCGCATCTGTGGTTGCTGCTAGTTGGGAAGCTGCACTTATAGTGTCTACAAACACTGATTGGTCAGCAATCCAGTGGTCTGCTGGAAAAAAGCCAATTATCGCGTCCTCCCCGTAGCGACGAGCTATTTCTAAACTAGTCCATGCAACTGCCGCTGCTGTGTCTCTTCCCTCTGGTTCAACAAGTAAATTATCGGATGGCAGTTCTGTTAACTGGTCGCGAACACCCTGCGCGATCAAACTAGAAGTAATAACCCACAAGTTTTCCCAACCAGAAGCTAAACTAAGCAGTCGGTCGGCAGTAGCTTGTAAAAGACTTCGGTCAGTACCATCGAGACACAAAAATTGCTTTGGTCGGTTGAGGCGACTCAGGGGCCAAAAACGCTCACCTTTACCACCAGCAAGGATTACAGGAAAAAATGCGTACTTCATAATTATTCAGAAAACCTAAATTTAAAACATTACAAGTGTGTACTGGAAGCCCGGACACTGGCAAGTTTGAAAGCTTGCATTAACATAGCCTTAAGGGAGTGGCCACAGAAGCAAGCTGGGGTTTTTCCCATCTTGAGTAAATGGCGTTGGTTGAGTGGGGAGATATTTGTGGTTAAACAAGTAGAACGTAAAGAAAATCAAGATACAGATTGGTCAGAGAATCAAGAGGCACCATCATACTCAGAAGAATCCCTTAACTATGGGACTGTAAATTATTCAGATAATAGTACCGCAAATCCGGATAGGACGCACGGTTCAATTCCTAGTCAGCTTTATCAACGGCTCGGTCTCTCGATGCCACGCTGGTTATTCTGGATACTTTCTATTGCTGTAGGGATGACCTTATCTGGGTTAATGGTGTCAGCACTTGCGCTATGGACTCCATTGTGGAGCAGTGTTGGCCGTGCTGATGATGAGTTACAACTGTCTGGTAAAGAAGGGGAAAAAACGCAGTTACCAGCAGATTTGTGGAGCAATATTTCACAATATAAACTCATTCGTCCAATGAATATCCTGGTAATGGGAATTGAGCCAGTACCGGGTACCGTCGATGGTTCACCAGAAAGCTTTGCGGGTAAAAGCGACACAATGCTGCTAATTCGCTTAAACACCGAAGATAAAAGTATGCGTGTATTATCAATACCCAGAGATACAATGATTTCAATTCCTGAAAAGGGTTTGAACAAAGTATCGCAAGCAAACGCTCAAGGTGGTCCTGTACTATCCAACCGGGTAATTAGCCGAACTCTAAATAATGCTCCTATAGACCGTTATATTCGGATTTCCACGAGCGGTTTGCGTCAGCTAGTAGATCAACTAGGGGGAGTCGAAGTATTTGTTCCCCAAGCTATGAACTACAAAGATACTTCCACCCGCTTCTCAATTAACTTGGTTAAAGGTTGGCAAAACCTTAATGGTGAACAAGCTGAACAGTTCGCACGCTTCCGTGAAACCAATAGTGGAGATTTACCGCGTGTTCAACGTCAGCAAGCGCTATTAATGGCAATGCGCGAAAAACTATCGAGTCCGACAGTTGTAACTCGCTTACCGCAACTTATCCGCGTTATGCGAAAATACTTCGACACCAACTTAAAGGTGGAAGAAATGATGGCACTCGTCAACTTCTCTTCTAACTTAGAGCGCGATAATTTTCAAATGACGATTTTGCCCGGTATTTTTAGCCGTCTCAGTGCTGACCCTAACAGCTACTGGATTGACTTAACCGGACAAGTTAAGCTGTTGAACGATTATGCAGGTGTTGGGATTGCAGGAATGCGTCCCTTAGTAAAACCTTTACCGAACCTCAAAGTTGCTATTCAAAATGCTTCCAATAAGCCAGGTATAACCGATAAAGTTATTAATTCTCTTAAACAAAAAGGTTTTGCTAAAGCTTACGCATCCACAGACTGGTCTGACACCCAGCGCGAAACACAAATAATTGTCCAAAAAGGTGACCGCGAGCTTGGCGAACAAGTTCAAAAAGCCCTCGGTCTGGGACATGTGGAAGTAGCTGCTACAGGTGACCTTGAATCTGATATTACAATTCGCGTCGGTAAGGATTGGAAATAGAAAATAGTTTCAAAATTTTGTAGAGACATTACATGTAACGTCTCTACCATAAATAAAAAATATCTCCCTCCGAAGAAAAATTGGAGGGATTTTTTTGACTATAAATTTCTGATTTAACCAAATACTTTATCTTCAAAAATCTTGATAATTATTCAGATATTATCCAAATTAAAGATAATGGTATTGGAATGTCAGATGAAGTTAAAGGCAAGGTTTTTGACCATTTATTTACCACTAAAGGTGTTGGGAAAGGGACAGGGTTAGGTTTGGCTATCGCGCGTCAAATTATTGTTGAGAAACATCATGGTAGTATCGATATAAATTCAACTGAAAAGGAAGGAACTGAGTTTGTGATTACTATCCCCGTTAGAAACCGGGTTTTTTTTGATATCTTATAATGAACATGGTGATTTTTCTTAGAAACCTGGTTTCTTAATTTTAATTTATGAAAAAAATATTGCGTAGTGTTGTCACTTTAATAACTATACTTACTTTAGCATGTTTACTAGTAATGTTTAATGCCAAGCCAGGATATGCTCAAATTAATACAATCAACTATAACAACGCCAGTTTAGAGAATCGTGATTTCTCTAATACTGATTTAGTAGGTGTAAACTTTGTTGCAGCAGAAATGCGTGGCACCAATTTCAAAGGCGCCAACTTAACCAATGCCATGTTTACCAAAGGCGTAATGCTCAAAGCCAACTTAGAAGGTGCTAACCTCACAGGCGCCTTAGTAGACCGCGTTACCCTTGATAATGCCAATCTTAGAAACGCCATATTCACTGATGCAACACTAACTCGCAGTCGCTTATTCGATGCCGATATTACAGGCGCCGACTTTAGCAATGCTCTTATCGACCGCTACCAAGTTAGCCTGATGTGTGAACGCGCGGACGGTGTTAACCCAGTGACTGGTGTAGCAACAAGAGATAGTTTAGGTTGTAGATAATTGATTAAAATTTGCCTGACAGAATAGTCACTTTCATGTTAAATGTTCAACAGATAAGCGCCCTCACCTGAAGATTCGGGTATTATTTGTGTCACAAGAACAAAAAAAAGTAACTCGCTCCCTGGCTGGTATCGCTGGTATTGTAGCTGCTGCTACCATTATTAGCAAAGTTGTAGGTTTAGTGCGCCAAGTCGCTATTGGCGCCGCGTTTGGTACAGACGCAATTGCTGAAGCCTATAACTTCGCTTATATCGTCCCCGGATTTCTACTGATATTACTGGGGGGTATCAATGGTCCATTTTACAGCGCAATTGTCAGTGTTTTAGCGAAGCGGAAAAAAGAAGACGCTGCACCCTTGGTGGAAACAATGACGACGCTTGTAGGTGTCGTGCTTTTAGCAGTCACAATTTTGCTGGTAGTTTTTGCTGGAAACCTGATTGATTTAACAACACCTGGTTTAGACCAACGTCCTGATGGAGAATTAATTAAAGCAATTGCCACCCGACAACTTCAAATTATGGCGCCGATGGCAGTGCTAGCGGGATTAATTGGTATTGGTTTTGGTACTCTTAACGTTGCAAATCAATATTGGTTGCCTTCGATTAGTCCTTTATTATCGAGTATTACGGTCGTCATTGCCGTTGCATTTCTAGGATTGCAGTTAGGAAAAAATATTTACGCCGCAGAAAATGTTATATACAGTGGGGCAATTTTAGCGGTTGGTACAACTGCGGGCGCCATATTACAATGGGCAGTTCAACTTGTCGCACAAGCGCGCATTGGCATGGGTGGTTTGCGACTGCGATTTGACTTTAATCAACCAGGTGTGAAGGAGATAATGAAAATTATGCTTCCGGCAACCTTTTCTTCTGGAATGCTTTATATTAATTGGCAGATTAATTCTATATTTGCTTCTTATATTCCTGGCGCCGCTTCTGGATTGAACTACGCCAATTTACTTGTCCAAACACCTCTAGGAGTAATTTCTAATATTGTATTAGTTCCGTTACTACCTATCTTTTCTCGTCTGACTGACCCACAAGACTGGGGTGAATTAAAGCAGCGCATCCGTCAAGGACTAATTCTTTCGGCATTTACAATGTTGCCTTTGGGCGCCCTAATGATTGCTTTGTCACAACCAATAGTAAATTTAGTATATAAACGAGGAGCATTCGACCAAAAAGCTTCTGATTTAGTTGCTTCACTGCTGGTTGCTTATGGTGTCGGGATGTTCGTTTACCTTGGACGAGATGTTTTAGTACGAGTGTTTTATGCTTTGGGTGATGGAAATACACCGTTTCGCATTAGCTTATTTAATATTGTCCTAAATGTTGTCCTTGATTTGATTTTCATTAAATCATTTGGCGCCCCTGGTTTAGTACTAGCAACCGTAGGAGTAAACTTAAGTTCTACCTTAATGCTTTTGTACTTACTCGACCGCAAAATTGGTGGTTTACCGTGGATCGAGTGGAGTTTGCCTATTTTAGGATTAACTGCTGCGAGTGTTGCAGGTGGAATTTCTAGCTTTGCCACATTACAGCTTGTGGAACGGTTTTTAGTTGGCAACGAAAATCTACTGCTTTTACTAATTAAACTTTCTGTTGCAGGACTTGTAGGGTTAATAGTGTTTGGCGCCATTACTGCTGTGATGCGAATACACGAAATCAACAGCTTTGTTGTAAAAATGCGACAACGAATATTAAAAAGGTAGCCAAGATTATGTTCCCGTAGGATAGGCTTGAGCCTGTCCTACATTATTATTAATCTTGCAAAAAATCATTTACCTCAGGCACAATCCATTTTTTCTCTGCCGGACTTAAAAGCCAGCCAAAGCTGTATTTTTGCCGTTTAACTCGAAAAGTACAAACAGTATTGAATTCTCCATCAAATATTAAAATCTAAATAAATTCTGATTGATGTAATAATGTTAAGTAGTTAGCTACGGTTTTGCTTTCCCCCTTTTTGCTTGAAAAGTTTTATTAAATTGCTGTTATAACCCCTTAGAGCTAGGTCTAGTGGAGTCTCTCCATCATTTGTTTTTGCGTTGACATCTGCTCCATTTTCAATTAAAAATTTTGGAATTTCAATTTTATTATCAAAATTAAGACCGAAAATAACTGAATGTAGAGGTGTCCAACCATCTGAGTTTTTAGATGTTGGATGTTAAGCCTACACGGAAGGTGAAACCGGGACTGTAGATACGATTTACTCGTTCGTATTGTTCTCCTAGTAAATTTTCTAGGTAAAATGTTAAGCCTAGGTTTGGAGTGACTGGTATACGAGTACTAAGGTCTAGGTTGAAGTAAGAAGGTACAAAGTCTGTGTTTTTGTCTCCTGGCGCCGTGAATAATGCTCGACGGGCGCCGCTGTTATAAGTAGCATATAAGTTAGCTTGCCAGCCATTTTTTTCGTATCCAACACCTGCTTGAAGTAAAGAGTAGGGTATTAAGCCTAACTGTAAACCTCTATCTGCTCCTGTTTTTACTTGAGCATCTGTGTAGGTATAATTTACAAAAGTTGACCAATCACGCGCGACTTTCATGCGTAGTGCAGCTTCAAAACCGTTGGTATCAACTAAGCCAATATTCTGCCATTGTCCTTGAATGACGCTGAGAGAATTATCGATACTGCTGCCGAAATATGTAAATTGACCAATTATATCTTTGGTAAAGTTAACATCGGCACCCGCAGTCCAAGAAGTACCTGTTTCTGACTCTAAATTGGGGTTTGGCAACCAACCATGTACTGTGTCATATGTATATAGCTGGTCTAAACCTGGGTTACGTTGTCCATAAGCCAAGCTGCCACGTACTGCGAGATTTGGTGTGATGGCATATCGTAATCCTGCACTTGGATTTAAATAGCTTCCAAATTTTGAGTCAAAGCTTTGTCGTAAACCTAAGTCGAATAAAAGATTATCACTAATATTAAAAGTATTAACGGCAAATAGTGCTGTATTAAATATACTTCTATCTTCAGTTTCGTTTAAAGCGATTCGACTTGGTAGCGTACTGTCGGCAAGACTACTTAAATCAGTATTTTTGACATCTAAACCCCAACGAAGTTGATTGTTTGATGTTACTTGCCAATCATGTTGTAGTCTACCTGTAAACTGCTGAGTGTCTAATGTTCCTTTACGGTAAAATGTCCCTGTTGGCCCATAGGTATTAAAGTAATCTCGGTTATATCCAAATGTCGTAGTTAAACTAGAACCTTTGGCTAGTTGCGATTTCCATGATAAACCAATGTTTAATCCATCATGGTCTAATCTATCTCGCTGTAATGGAAAACCAAAATATACTAGACCGCGACCACTACTTAGTACTTTTACGTCTAAGTTAACGGTGTTTTTTTTGTCTAAGTCTACAGCCAGATTACCAAAGTAAGTACTTGTCGCTGTATCCGCATTAAATAAATTACCACTTGCGTCTCTATTTGCGGCCCCTACGGGTACTTTATAACGGTTGTCTATAAAAAAGCGTTCAAAGCTGACGTTGTATCTAACGTTTTCGCTACCACCGCTATAAGAAGCTTGTTGATTGTTTAAGTTCAATGAGCCAAATTCGGCTGAAGCATTAAATTTAGGTGTGGTACTACCTTGTTTTGTGATGATATTAACGACTCCACCAAAACCGGAGGAACCATATAATGATGTCGCTGTACCGCTATATAGTTCTACTCGGTCAATTGCTTCTACTGGAATGCTATTTAAATCGGTGGCGCCGTGATAAGTATTGATATTGGTATTAATCGGTCTACCGTTAATCAATATCACTGTTTGATTGATGCTGGCGCCTCGATAATATGTGCCCGTATGAATATCGGCGCCGTGTCCAACGTTGTTAATTACGAATCCCGGCATTCGCTTTAAGATATCCGCAACGCTTGTGGCGCCTTGTTTTTGAATTTCTTCTTTCTCAATAGTATAAGTTGGTGTAGATTGCGGTAATGTGTCTTGTTCTCCAATTGCTTCTAGGTCAATATCTGAATCGTCTGTAGACGGTGGTTGTTCTGGTTTTGATTCTTCTTGAACTTGATTGTTTGTAGATTGCTGGGTCAAGAACTTGGCTTCTTGTGATGGCAGCTTGACTTCATTCAGATTAGGCATGTCTTGCTGATTCGTGTCAGCGGCAAATGCTGGTAATCCTATCAATATACTTAATAAAGCGACCTGGTATAAATATAAATTCTGCACTTTAATCTCCTAATTGATAGATTCTGCCGTGATTTTAGACTTATTACATAAGTAGGTTTTAAGTCTAATTAAATTCTTTATTTGTGAATTTTGTGTACAATTGCGGTTATTTATAAAACAAAAAGAACACAAATAACACAAATAAGAAGTTATTTTAATGCTGTAATTGGTAAAATTTATTCCCCAATCCCGTTAATAAGGGGGAGATTAAAATAAGCTATTTTTTCAATAGCTTATATGCAATACTTTTAAAAAAACATTATCGTTATAAAAACACAATGTCAAGCTTTTGGATACAAAATAATATATTTTCTTGACAATTATATGGCACTAGAAAATATGACGATACGTCAAACATTGACTTTTTTAGTATGACGCAATGTCATATTTCGGTTTATTAAAAAAATCAATAATAATTAGTAAATAGCTTGATATATTTGTGTCAAAGTTATACTATAAAAATTTTATCTTTTCTCTGCGCCCTCTGTGCCTCTGTGGTAAAAAGCTCTTTATACTACCACAGAGACGCAAAGAACACAGAGAGGAAATTATGGTGTCCTACTCAATTGCTATGACGACAAATAGTTTGATTTCTCCCAGTATTACCAGCATTTCACCTAGTGGCGCCAACTTTCATCTGGGAATTTTAGCTTCGGGTAGCGGCAGTAACTTTGAAGCAGTTGCCCAGGCAATAAAAGATGGACAACTCAACGCCCAAATTCAGGTTTTAATTTACAATAACCCAGATGCATATGCAGCAGCACGCGCGGCAAATTGGGATATTCCAGCAGTACTGTTAAATCACCGTGACTACAAAAGTCGCGAAGATTTTGACGCGGAAATTGTACGCACTCTACAAAAGTACAATGTTGAATGGGTGGTAATGGCTGGCTGGATGCGAATTGTTACCCAAGTACTAATTCAGGCATACACTGACAAAATTATAAATATCCATCCCAGCTTATTACCCAGCTTTAAAGGCGCCCGTGCCATCGAACAAGCTTTAGCGAGCGGAGTCAAAATAGCTGGCTGTACAGTACACATAGTACGCTTGGAAGTTGACGATGGGCCAATTTTGATGCAGGCAGCAGTACCTATCTTGCCAGACGATACAACCGAAACGCTTCATCAACGAATTCAAATTGAAGAACACCGAATCCTCCCTGCTGCAATATCCCTCGCTCTAGGGGCAGGGCAACTGTAAGGACGGTGTAACTGTAAGGGCGGGTCTGTAAGGGCGGGTTAACCCAAAAACTTCCGCTATCATTAGCATATCTGTAAACCCGCCCCCCCGCCCCAACAAACATGACGCGCGTAATTGGTTTAATGAGCGGTACATCAGTCGATGGTATTGATGCTGCCTTGGTTGATATTTCCGGTCAAGATTTGGATATTAAAGTCGAGCTAGTAGAAAAAGCGACTTACCCTTACCCTTCCGCACTTAGAGAACGTATTTTGAGTATCTGTGCAGGTGAGGCTATTTCGATGCCTGAATTTGCACAGCTTGATGATGCTATTGCTATTGCTTTTGCTGAAGCTGCTGTAAATATTCAAACTGTACACGAAGGCGCCTCACTTATTGGTTCGCATGGACAAACCTTATTTCATCGACCACCAATAGGAATTGAAGAAGCTAATGAAGTGAACCTGGGTTATAGTTTGCAACTTGGTCGCGGCGCCTTGATTACTGCCTTAACGGGTATTACCACCGTCAGTAATTTTCGTGCCGCTGATATTGCTGTGGGTGGTCAAGGGGCGCCACTTGTTCCCCGTGTTGATGCGGCATTACTTGCTCATGCCGATGAAACAAGATGTATTCAAAATATTGGCGGTATTGGTAATGTTACTTACATCCCAAATCGAAGCGGTGATTGGCTTTCTCAAATTCGCGGTTGGGACACTGGCCCAGGAAATAGTTTACTTGACTTGGCGGTAAATCAATTAAGCGATGGTACCAAAAATTATGATGAAAATGGCGAGTGGGCTGCTAGCGGCAGTATCTGCCAACCCTTAGTTGATAAATGGCTCAAACACCCATACTTCCAGGCGCCTCCACCTAAATCAACTGGACGTGAGTTATTTGGTTTTGATTATATTACTCAGTGTTTTGACGAAGCCAAAGAGTATCAATTAAATGCTGCCGATTTTTTAGCAACACTTACTGAACTGACGGCAGCTTCAATTGTTTATAATTACCGTCATTTTCTCCCACAAACACCACAACGAGTACTTTTGTGCGGTGGTGGCAGTCGTAATCTTTATTTAAAACAAAGGTTACAAGCGCTTTTAGGCTCAACACCTGTTACAACTACCGACGAATTTGGATTAAATGCTGATTTTAAAGAGGCTATCGCTTTTGCTGTACTGGCATACTGGCGCCGAAATGGCAGTCCCGGTAACTTGCCTTGTGCAACTGGCGCCAAACTTGAAGTGCTATTAGGAGAAGTCAACGAAAAGTAATGGGTATACTAAGTGTACTCGCCGCCAGAGGTGTTTTATTTTTATCTCCGGTTTTGGCGCTGCAAAACTAGGAAAAAATAAACACATAAAGGTATTAACAAGTGAGACACTCTTTTTTACTCGAAGCTGGACGCTGGACTTTACAAGGCAGTTGGTTAGAGCGTGATGCTATGCCTGTTGCCGTTAAAGGTATGACTTTGGTTGCCTGGAACCGCGATAATTGGTTCACTATGGCAACTAAACTCATTTTTCCTGGCAGCGAACGCCCAGAAATTGCTTTACAGTACAAAGGACGTTTAGATGATGGTGAGCGTCATTACTCGTTTTTGCTGCAACATAACCTGTTTGGACAAATTGAAGGTGAAGGTTGGATAGGTCCGGAAACTATAGTACAACGCTACTGGGTGCTTAGTGACCGTCAGCGTTGTAGTGGTTTTGAAACTCTACACCGCGTTTCTAATGACGCTTATTGTATGACTGGCGGTATTCTCGTTGGTCATTTCCTTTCTAGTACAATGGAGGCAAAACTCGAACGTCAACAAACTCAGATATAATACTTTATAAATAAATCTTTAGGTAGAAGTTACAACTGTTTGCAATGTCGTAACGTTGTAATTTATGATTATTAAATTTTTGCCACGTTACACTGCGGCGCCACTGGCATTAATTAAAATCTATATAGTTGAATCTATAACAATTGCTTAACTGTTTTTGAAGTACTAATAATGCTACCTGAAGAAACGTCTTCTAATCTACCTGCGAACATGCAGCAAATGCTAAAAGGTGATTCCATCATCCAAGAAGACGGAATTTTACTTCATATTGGTGACGGCACGATTTGCGGTTGTAATAATATTGCTTGTTTTGGATATACTCCAAACGAGATGATAGGTAAAAGCCTGTTTGACTTATTCACACAAATTATAGATGTAAATGGGGCAAGTTACACACATAATACTTACCCAGCCATTGCAGCATTTAAAACATCTAATTCTTATCAAAAGGTCATAATCGGGTTTTGTAAGTCTAATACTGAAAATGCCATATGGCTTGAATTAAACTTTCAACCCCTGTTTTTATCTGGCGCCAGTAAACCTTATGCTGTGGTATCAAATTTTCATGTATTAGGGCAAATACAAGCTCAAAATAATTTTATACCCAATGGTCATAGTCGCACAATAAAACAAATAATATCTAGGACTTACTTGGATTTAGAGACAGAGAACACAAATTTATCAAATGTCAATGATGATTTACAAATTGTATTAGAAGAACTTAGTATTGCAGAAGAAGAACTAGAATACCAGAATTTATTGTTAGAAACCGAACGACAACGTTATCAAGATTTATTTAACTTTGCTCCTGATGGGTATATTGTTACCGACACTAAGGGTAAAATTCAGGAAGCAAACCAGTCTATTGCTATTCTTCTTGGCTTAAAACAACAAGATTTAATTGGTAAATATCTAATAGGTTTTATTCCGCGTCAAGAATATCAAGCGTTTTACTCACAATTCAACCAGTTACGTGCATTACCACAGCTACAAACACAAACAAAAGAATTTCTCATTCAGCATAAAAAGGCGCCTTTTTATGCTGAGGTGACAGTTGTTAGTATACACGATAATGTTGGACAGTTTACTGGTTTACGATGGTCAATTCGAGATATTAGTGAGAGAAAGCAACAAGAGCAAGCTTTACAGCAAAGCGAGTTGAACTTCCGAACTTTGGCAGATACAATGCCACAGTTATTTTGGACTAGTTTACCTGATGGCTATCATGATTATTTTAATAGCCGTTGGTTTGAGTATACTGGCATGACTTTAGAGCAAACCCAAGGTTGGGGATGGAGTCATTTATTACATCCAGATGACCAACAAAGGTGTTTGGATATCTGGAACGAATCGTTGCGTACTGGTAAATACTATAATATTGAATATCGTTTTAAACGTGCTTCTGATGGACAGTACCGTTGGTTTCTTGGTAAAGCTTTTCCATTGCGAGATAAAGACGGTAAGATAATTCGCTGGTTTGGTTCTTGTACTGATATTGATGATACTAAACGGGTTGACCAAGCTTTACGTGAAAGTGAGGAACGTTATCGAATTCTGACGGAAGTTGCTCCTCAAGTTGTTTGGATGTCTCAAAATGATGGCAAAATTACTTACTGTAATCAGTACTGGCTTGATTATACTGGTTTGTCGATGCAACAAACTATCGGCTATCAATGGGTTGGCGCCATTCATCCTGATGACCGTAACAAAGTTTTAACGGTTTGGAATCATGCTACAGGTAATGGTGATAATTATGAAGCGGAAGTACGCTGTCGTCGTGCGTCGGATGGGATGTATCGTTGGTTTATTGCGCGTGGGTTGCCTTTAAAGGATGATTCTGGACGAATTGTTAAGTGGGTGGGTGTTGCTAATGATATTCATGACCGTAAGGAGTCGGAGATTGAGCGAGAACGATTATTATTAAGTGAGCAAGCTGCACGTGAGCAAGCTGAAAATGCTAATCGTGTTAAGGATGAGTTTCTTGCTGTTCTTTCTCATGAGTTACGGACTCCGCTTAATCCGATTATTGGTTGGGTCAAGTTGTTGAAGAGTGGTAAGTTGAATCCAACTAAGGTTTCTGAAGCTTTGAATACTATTGAGCGTAATGCTAAGTTACAGGTTAATTTAATTGAAGATTTACTTGATGTTTCTCGTATTCTTCGTGGTAAGCTGACGCTTAATTCGACTCGTGTTAATTTAGTTGGTGTGGTTTCCGCTGCTATTGATACTGTGCGGTTGGCTGCGGAGAGTAAGGGGATTGAGATTGAAAGTAATTTTGGGGGTGGAAGCACTTCAGTGCTTATTACGACGATGGGGGATGCTGCACGTTTGCAGCAGGTTTTCTGGAATCTTTTGTCTAATGCTATTAAGTTTACACCTGGTGGTGGGCACGTAAAGGTGGATTTATTGATGGAAGTTCCTTTTGTTAAGGTTATTGTTAGTGATACTGGGAAGGGTATTAATTCTGAGTTTTTACCTCATATTTTTGATTATTTCCGTCAAGAAGATAGTACGACTACTAGAAAATTTGGTGGACTGGGACTTGGGTTAGCTATTGTTCGTAATTTGGTTGAGCTTCATGGTGGAACTGTTGAAGCGCATAGTTCTGGTTTAAATCAAGGCGCCTCTTTTATTGTTAAACTGCCTCTATTAAATAGTGCTGAGTTAAAAGTGAGTCGTGCTGAGAATTTATCACTCAGTACGACTCACGACTCACTCATCACTAAATCTTTGCTTTCTGGTGTTCGAGTTTTGGCTGTTGATGATGACCCAGACTCACGAGATTTTATTTGCTTTGCTTTGGATTTATACGGCGCCGAAGTTCAAAGCGTGTCTAGTGCGGTTGAAGCACTACAGCTATTGACAATTTCAAAACCTCATATTTTAGTTAGTGATATTGGTATGCCCTTGATGGATGGGTATGAATTATTACGGCAAGTCAGAAAGTGGGCGCCGGAAAATGGCGGGCTGATTCCAGCAATTGCGCTGACGGCATTTGCTGGAGAATATGACCGTCAAAAGATTCTTGATGCTGGTTTCCATCTTCATGTCGCTAAACCTGTTGAACCTGATGCTTTAGCAGATGCCATTGCTAATTTAGTTACGAATAAATAACTAAATGTGAAAGTATAAAGAGATACTTAAATATTTTTGTTTGTGTTGCATTTGTTTGGTCAATGTTTGCTGTTTATTGGCAAAAATTTGGGAATACTAAATTTAACAGGAAATTCGCTTATTTTAAAAGATTGGAGCCAAAGCTTACTATGTCGGACCCCAACGTCGGTCGCAAACTTAGCAAAAGGTACCAGCTTCAGGAGTTAATAGGAACTGGAGCTATGGGACGAGTATATCGTGCTAAGGATACTTTGTTGGGAGATGTGCCTGTTGCGGTGAAGTTTCTCTCAATGTCCATCCAAACTAATAAAAAAATGCGGTTGCAGGAACGCTTTGAGCGTGAAGCTAAAACCTGCGCGCTTTTGGGACAAAAAAGTATTCAAATTGTTCGAGTTATGGATTATGGTGTGGACGAGTATGATACTCCGTTTTACGTTATGGAATACCTTAAAGGTAAAAGCTTGTCATATATTATCCGCAAGCAAGAAATGTCATTGGTACGGTTTTTGAGCATGGCACGTCAAATTAGTTTGGGGTTGCAGTGTGCTCACGATGGTATTCCTGTAGATGGCACTATTTACCCCATTATTCATCGTGACATTAAACCTAGTAATATGTTGGTGATTGTTGACCCGACGTTTGGTGAATTAGTTAAAATTCTTGATTTTGGCATTGCTAAGTTACTACAGTCGAATACGCAGCAAACTAATTACTATCTGGGAACTTTGGCTTATTCTTCCCCCGAACAAATGGAGGGTAAAGAGTTAGATAACCGTTCGGATATTTATAGTTTGGGTGTGATGATGTTTGAAATGCTTACGGGCAAGTTACCTCTTAGTGCTCCTACTCATTCATTCGGCGCCTGGTATAAAGCACATCATTTCCAAGAACCGCGTTCGTTTGCGGAAATTGATATGAGTTTTGACGTTCCTAAGTCTTTAGAAGAGTTAGTAATGTCATGTCTTGCTAAAAAACCTAATGACCGTCCGCAAAATATTAATGACATTATACAAACACTATCAGCAATTGATATTACATCTGAGTTTAACAAAACTACTAGTACACCTACTACTCATACAGGGCGCCAAACTACTAGTGGTGATGCTCCTACGGTTGTTGCTCCAGAAGTCGATAAATCTGAAAACCTGCCTAGCCCCCTACCAGATGAGATTGTAAAACTTTCGACTTGGCCCAAGAATAAACCAATCGCTGATATTGTTTTTCCTCAACCTATTCGTGTTCACAATCAACTTACCCCTGCATTGTGGATGATGTTACCAATGCTCGAAATTCAAAAGCGCTCGGTTTGTACTCGCTACAACCAATTTCTTTTTATTCCTTCTCCTCACCCCATGCTACTTTGGGTAACTGTTATCTATAATCGTAGGTTTGGCGCCAAATGGCTTCCTTATTACCTTGACCTTAAAACCAATTTTGGACAAGAAACTGTACACTTACTTAGTGATAAAGGTTACTATCGCCTGCTGTTTTTTGCGCGCGAGCAACCTACTCACCCCACTCATATCCTAGTTTCTACTATTGCTTTTTCTCAATGTCGTCGTTTAAAGGAATGGTCATTACTGGGGAATACACTTCCTTCGTCTGCTAATCCCCAAATTAGCAAAACCTACCTCAAAACCGAATATGAAAAAATTAAACCCCAAATTTTAACTAAGCTTGCCTCGATTAATACTGATTCTCCTTTCGACCTTTCTGCTTAGATACTAAGCTTGCTAAATCTGATTATTTGTATTATATTAAGTATAAGTTTTGTTTATGTAATAATAAATATTTTTGGTGCGTAACGCTGCTAGGTTATTTGCTTCGTTGATATATTGCTATGGCATTACGCACCCTACGAGAATGTAACCTTTTTTTATAGGGTTGTTAAGAAATAATAATAATAAATAAATTACGGTTGTAATAAAAGCTCATAGGAAATATAAATATTAATGGTACTGAACGTAATTAACGCTGCTACTGGTAGTCCTTTGAGTCTTAAGTTGACGCCCCAGCATCCCCAGCTCCTTTCCATTGTTGGAACTAAGCAAGAGAAGGAGGTCGCCTCTATGCGACACTGGACTTCAATCACATTGCTTAAGCCAATCCAGTACCATCTAAGCCCCATTGGTGCTTAAGAAGTTCTTTGTATGTTGCTTCTCTTACTACCATTTGCTCGTAAAGCTTGACTAAAAAGTCTTTTGCTTGCTCATGGCTCATATCTTGTACTTGGTTAGCAAATGAGTGAATGCTGAATTGCTGTTCGAGTGAAAGTTCGATTGGGTTGTTCATAAAATAGCTCCAAATAGAGAAGATGACGTGAAACAGTGAAGTAAGTTAGACTGAGTAACCGAGGCGCCGTTGATTAAATTCGAGCGAATAAAATCTAATTGTGTACCTCTTTATTACGAAAGATAACAAGAGTTTGACAAAATGCCCACTCCTTTAGGTGGTAATTTTGTGTTGTCTTTCTATAATGTCGTCTAGTTTAGACTCGTGAGCTTCTAGCTAAATATATATACCAAGTTTACCTATGCATATTTCGGTAAACTTTGCACTATACGACCAAAAGTCAAGGATTCAGTATTTAACGTGAGTTAATACGCCTGTTCCCTGTATGGGAAATAAAAGGACTTGGAGTATTAAAGTCGATTTTATTCGGCATACAGTAAAAGTAGCAAGATGTCAATTCATACAACGTGATAATTTATATAATTAACCCTCCAACGTAATTCTTGGAGGGTAATGTATTTTGTATCAAATTGTAAAGATGAAAAATGCTTAAAATGAACAAATTGGCAACAGATGTATATCTTACGAATCAACTATCCGTTACATCTGTTGTATCCGTTGCCAATATTAATCAAGCGCTACTAGTACAACAGTAATATTATCGTGTCCACCTTGTTCTTTGGCGCCTTCAATCAGCGCGAAAGCTGCTTTGTCGAGCATTGAAGTTTCTTGCAGGTAACTGGCGATTTTTTCATCGACTAGTTCTTCGGTTAAACCGTCACTACATAGGAGTAAGCGGTCTCCTGGTTTTAAACTCAGAGGTTGAATGTCAACTCCTTGTAAATCTTCGCGTCCTAGGCAACGTGATAGTACGTGACGGAAGGGGTGAATACGCGCTTCATCGGGGGAAATGTCACCAACTTTTAACGCACGTGCTACCCAAGTATGATCTTCTGTAATTTGTTCGAGTTTGAGTTCTCGCCAACGGTATAATCTGGAGTCACCGACGTGCGCGCATAAGGGTGATTCGGGGTCGCGCAACAGTATGACGACGGCAGTTGTGCCCATATCGGCACGTTCTGGATGGCTTTGTTGGTCACGTATGATGGCTTCGTTTGCTTGAAGTAATGCTTCTTCGAGCAATTTTTCGGAAGGAATTTGTGAATCCCAGTTTGCGACTAAATAAGCCTGAATTTCTTGGGTGGCGATACGACTGGCTTCTTCACCACCCGCATGACCACCCATCCCATCGGCAACCACGAAAAATCGTCCTTCTGGGTCAGTATAATAAGCATCCTGATTAGAAAATCGAATAAGTCCGGGGTCGCTAGCTCCTATATAGTTTATTTTCATATTTTTTTAGGCGTATCGGAAACAATCATTTAATACATACGGTCATAACGGTCAAGGCGTGAAATCAGCCTAATTAACAGCCATGATACGCTTACTGCGACAAAAGCTACAAATACGGCTGCCCATATATAATTTTTAACCAATAAAATCGAGGCTGAAAGGGTGAAAGTACCTATAAGCACCGCGTAAGTGGTAGTTAATTGGATGTTACTTTGCCGCCTTAATAAGCGCTCGGTTTCTATAGCGCGAACACGCATTCTAACATCACCGCGTTCTAGTTTTTCAAGAGTATCTTCGAGACGGCGCGGTAGTCCCAAAGCTGTACTACTAACTTGGACTGCTTGACGGCCTAGTTCGTTGAGCAAACTATTGCCCTCACCATTCGTATTAGTCATAAGCTGCATTGCGTAGGGTTTAGCGATTTCCATAAAGCTGAACTCTGGGTCAAGTCCTTTACCAACACCTTCTAGCGTCGAAAACGCGCGCATGACGAAGGTAAATGTTGCAGGAAATCTAAATGGCTGATTATAAGCGATTTCGTACAAGTCGTCACTGATGGAGGCAACCGATTGGTTTTCAAATGGTTTATCCATAAAGTGATCGAGCATGTACTGTACCGAACGTCTGACTGGACCCATGTCGTCGGTTGGTGCTATGGCGCCTAAATCAATTAGTGACTGCACAACTCTATCACCATCTTTAGAGGCGATGCCAAATAAGGTCTCCATTAACCCTTCACGCACGTTCGACTTGATACGTCCCATCATACCGAAGTCATAAAAAATTAAGGCGCCTTCGGGACTAACGGCAATATTACCTGGGTGTGGGTCGGCGTGGAAAAAACCATTATCAAGTAACTGGTGTAAATACGCTTCGGCGCCTTGGCGAGCCAAAACTTTTCTATCTAAACCAGCCGCTTCTAACGCTTCGTACTGGCTAATTTTGATACCAGGAGCATATTCGAGTGTGAGTACACGAGAAGAGGCGTAACGCCAGTAAACGCGGGGAACTTTTACCCAGTCATAAGCGCGAAAATTACGACGAAAAGCGTCGGCATTGCGACCTTCGCTCAAATAATCGATTTCTTCCCAAAGAATTTTGCAGCACTCTTCGTAAATTCCCATCCAGTCGCGTCCTTTTCCCCATTTAGGATGGTTTTGAAAATAGCGCGAGATACCTTTGAGAATTCTTAAATCAATTTCAAAAAGCTTTTTAAGTCCGGGACGCTGAACTTTGACGACAACAGCTTCACCGGAGTGTAAAACCGCTTTATGAACTTGACCTAAAGAAGCTGCTGCTAAAGGTACGGGTTCAAAGCTATGGAAAAGTTCAGGAATTTTTTTACCTAGTTCTTTCTCGATAGTAGACTCTACCTGCTCGTAGCTAAAAGCTGGAACACGGTCTTGTAACTTTGTTAGTTCTTCGACATATTCAGCAGGAAATATATCCGCGCGCGTCGAAAATAATTGTCCAACCTTAATAAAAGTTGGGCCTAAATCGAGTAATGTGTTGCGAATCCAAACCGCTAAAGTCCGGCGCCTTGCAGCTTGCTTTGCGTCGCTAACTCCTCCTGGATAACTCCAAGATTTGTTATACAGCCAAAGGCGATACATCAATAGCAGCACAAACCCCCAAATATCTATAAAGCGGCGCCTGCTAGAGTAGTTCTCGCGATTCCAACGGTATGCCTTATCCGAATATCCTTTTTCCATATGCTTTAAATACCGCTGGGATTAACTGAATCTTAAAGGGAGAAAATACTTTGTTATTTTTTGCTTGTTTGTAAAATTTGTACGGTGGCCGAAGCCACCCTACCGTCAACCACTAACGCGATGACGTTGGAGTTCAGTGCGTAGTGTGGCAATTTCGGCGCGTAAATCATCAATCATTGCTTGTGTATCAACTGATGCTGATTGTCCACCAGTGCCTGGAGAAGTAAAACCAGCACCTGCTGCGCTTGATGCGCTTTGGGCACGAACCATAACTTCATCCGTAAACGAGCGCATTTGCTCGCGTAACTCAGCATCTAACTTACCGAGTTGCGATAGGGTATCAGTAACAGTGTGTTCAAGCCGTTCGCTAAGAATCTCAGCGACAGCTCTGCCTACAAAAAAAGCTTGTACAAGAGGGGTAGTCATAAATGTTTACAATAGTCGTCCGCTAAAAAATTATAACTTGCCCTCTTGCATTGATGTGTCTGTCAATAGCGTTGATTTCCACATGTTTTTGTTATGTGTCATCAAAACTTTATAACCATAGGATGATTATTTTCGATTATTTTTTAGATTCATTCGGTTGTTGTTCTGTTTGCTGGGTGGGGTTTGGAGGTTGTTCTGGCTTTTTGCGCTCTGTTTCATCTTTCTTATCATCAGGGCATTTCTTTTTGTCTTCGCGACACTCTTTTACCTCTTTTAATATAGTTTTAACTTTTGAGCGAATTTCTTCATGCTTGGCAACTCCCTCATAAGCATAACGATTGTAACTATTGCGTGTTATTAACTCTTCCAAGTAACCCACCCGTTCGTTACCACCTGGGTGCGATGATGCCCAAGTTGGTGGTGCGTTTTTATTTTTCATTTGTTCTTTGAGCGTTACCATAAGGTTTCTTAACCCATCTGCTGCATACCCAGTTGTTACGAGTAAGCGTGTGCCCAAAACATCGGCTTGACGTTCCATATCACGGCTATAAGACAGTCCAAATAGCTGTCCAACGGTTCCACCTAACGGTAAATACTGAGTAATATTTGAAATTAAATTACCTTGAGTTACTAGTTGAAATCCGTGGGATAGTACGACGTGGGCTAATTCATGACCAATTAACCCTGCTAATTCAGCTTCTGATTTTGCTTTTTCAATCGCGCCTGCATTTATAAACACTTTACCACCAGGTAAAGCGAATGCATTTAAATCAGGTTCGGGAATTACGAAAAACTCATATTTAAATTCATTGCGTCCAGCAACTTGGGCAAGTTTTTGACCAATATCATTAACGTATGCGTTAACGGTTTCGTCTTTGACCAAATCAAGTTGTTTTTTCGCTTGTTTAGCTACGCTTTCACCAATAGATTCTTCTCCTTGCAGCAACATTACCGTTGAGTCAAGCGCTGAAAATGGGCCTAGTAGACTGCCTGTAACGGCATAACCTATGGCGCCTGTAATAATATTGGCTATGGCATTACCGCGAATTTCACCACGAATATGAGATTTGTAACGCTTTAAATTATCATCTGCCAACTTGGTAAATTCTGGCATTAAGGGGTCATTAGGGTTGAGAATTGCATATTGACGTGCAGCTAGCGACGCTTCCATCCACTTTTCGGCATCCCCTAACGCAGCGACGCGCGCTCGTACTAAGTCTGGTTGATTTGGATACAGTGTAGCTGCGCGTTCTAATACTTGTAACGCTTTTTTCTCATCTCCGTACTTCTTCAGATATTCAGCATACTTAATATGTCCGGGTATAAACTGAGGTACCTGTTGAACTAATAAATCTAAAGGAACCAAAATGCGAGTTTGTAGATTGCCAATAATTCCCGCTTCAGCTTCACGCCAGTATACTCTTCCTGCTGGTGTTAATTGTGCTGCATCGGCAATTGCAGGTTGGAGTTGTTCGTTACTGTTATTAGCTGCTAGCTTGAATGGTTGTTTGAGAGAGCGATAAATTTTCTCAGCTTCGGCTACATTGCCTGCTAGGTATAATTTATCGCCTTCTATCAACTTTTGTTGACGAGCTATTTCTTCGGGTGTTGGTTTTTCTTCTTCTTCGGGTTTTTTTAATTCAGGTTTTTTATCTTCTTTGGTTTGTATGTGTGTTTTATTATACTGGTCAACAGACGCAGGCTGTTGTGCTGGTGTAATTAAAGGCTGCGTCACGATAACAAAAATAGATGTCCCTACTGAGAGAAATACCCAGCTGAGAGAAAGGAACAAAGACTTCCATCTACGTTTCATGGTGGGTTAGTGCAAAATAGCTCTTTTTTACACTGTATTCTCTTCAATGATGCCTGCGCTACCTCACTGTCAAAACTTCATATTGAGATAATGTAAATAAAAATAAATAATTTTTACAAAAATGTGATGAAATATTACAACGAAATATGAATTAGTGATACGAAAGTTAGCGCTAGGCAAAGGTTTTTTGCTAAAAATTTTTAGGAGTAATATTTTCAACCCAGTAAAACATTTAATTAAATCAAGGAGCAAATCGCTTGTTAACATCAACTTTACTGGCTGTTACAGCAGTAACGGCGCCGTTAGAGTGGAGTCCAACCGTTGGAGCGATAATGGTTGTTTGTAATATCTTGGCTATTGCGTTCGGTAAATCGACTATTAAGTATCCGAATGCTGAACCTGCTGTGCCTGCGTCTAATTTCTTTGGTGGTTTTGGCTTGCCTGCTATTTTAGCGACAACCAGCTTTGGTCATATCCTGGGAATTGGTGTAATTTTAGGTTTACACAACCTTGGAAGAATTTAAGTAGGGTGCGTGACGCTAACAACAATTTACAACGAAGATAATAATCTGGTAGCGTCACGCACCAATACAGGTGAATGGTGCTTAAAATTGATGGTGCGTGAAAGCAGTTTAATTTTGCTTACGTTGCTTGATTGTAATGGCTTTCACGCACCCTACTTTTTATACAGCCATTTGTGTCATGTTACGCAGTTGGCGTAATGAGTTAAGACAAGCGGGACAGTCGCATCCAAAGAGTTGGATGGCTGTGTCGCTTTCTTCGTCGGTAAATGCTAGCTCGGTAATTTTGTTCGGCGCCTGTGGTATTAGTTCTGGTTGTTTTTGTGCTATGGCTACTTGTTGTCCGGGTGCTGTTGTTGCTTTTTGGCGCCGCTCACAAACAAATGCATGTTGTTTGGTGTGGGGTGATTGAATACAGTCAAGTGACCCTTGGTGAAGTACTTGGCTTGCTTGGGCAGGAGTGGTCATCAGCATTGATGCAACTGAGGCAAACAATGCTGGACTGGAAAGTAAGGTGAGGACAAATTTCTTATTCATTGACTCAATTTTATTTTGAACTACAGAGACCGCATTAATGATTTCACATCTTTTGGTTGTTGCTCAGTGCATTTTATACAAAGATGTGACTATTGTCATGGTTATTACTGACTAAATTTTCGACATTTGGTATTTGCCCTTGTGAAGCTCACGTATGAGTGATGTAGAGTGCTTTATTTTAAGCGACTGACTTCATTTAAATCTGCCAAGTTCCCAACAATAACTAACGTTGGTTTTTACGTGGCGCCTCAAATTCCCTTAAAATTCGTGTGTTGGGTTGAAATTACGCTGGCAGAATATTTGTTTGAGTATGGCTAATCAAAATAAAATTCCGGTAATTATTAATGGTGCTGCGGGTAAAATGGGACGTGAGGTTGTTAAAGCTGTGTCCCAAGCATCTGATATGACGATAATGGGCGCCATTGACACTAGTCCAGAACATCAAGGTAAAGATATTGGTGAATTAGCTGGTTTGAGCGAACCGTTAGAGGTGCCAATAACTAACCAGTTAGAACCGATGTTGGGTTATGTGGCAGGTGAACGGCAAATGCTTCCTGGGGTGATAGTAGATTTTACTCATCCTTCGGGGGTGTATGATAATGTTCGTAGCGCTATTGCTTATGGTATTCGTCCGGTGGTTGGTACTACTGGTTTAAGTCCTCAACAGCTACAAGATTTAGCAGATTTTGCTGATAAAGCTAGCACTGGTTGTTTAATTATCCCTAACTTCTCGATTGGGATGGTATTGTTGCAGCAAGCAGCAGTAACAGCATCACAGTATTTTGACCATGTGGAAATTATTGAATTGCATCATAACCAAAAGGCTGATGCTCCTAGCGGTACTGCTATTCAAACTGCTCAAATGCTCGCGGAAATGGGTAAATCTTTTAACCCTGCGATTGTCAAGGAAGAAGAAAAGCTGAAAGGTGCGAGGGGTAGTGATGCTGGAGAAGGGATAAGAATTCACAGTATTCGTTTACCTGGATTAATTGCACACCAAGAAGTTATATTTGGTGCAGCAGGGCAAATTTATACACTGCGTCATGATACTTCCGACCGAGCTTGTTACATGCCAGGGGTTTTACTGGCTATTCGCAAGGTTCAACAGTTAAAGTCGTTAGTATATGGATTAGAAAAAATATTGTAGACAAGGGGGAGACGTGACATGTCACGTCTCTACATGTAAAAAATTATGCTTATTCCACTGACACGCGAAAAATTTGACCAACTTATTCCTTTGATAGGGACTGGACCTCAGTACAAATATTATTGGGGTAATTTTTCTAAACTTTTACAAAGATTATTAATTTCTGTAGTTGCTGCTGCTGTTGTTTTACTTTTAAGGTTTGTTCTGGGACTTAATTTTGGGCTACTTGTATTCGTGCTTGGACTAGTTAGCGCTTTTTATTGGTTGTGGGGACCTGTGTTTCAAGCTAGCGTCCGAAATAGTAAATGCCGACGTTATAAGTATTGTGGCTTTTTTCGCGGTCGAGTCGTGGATATTTGGATTACTGAAGAGTTAGTCGGTAAGCAAGAAACTGTTAATGGGAAGGGTGAGTTGGTAATTGTCGAAAATCGCGAAAAGCGCATCAATTTAGAAGTTGGTGATGAAACAGGGTTTACTGCTGAGTATCAAGCACCATTACAAGTTGCATATAAAGCTGTGACACGTGGTCAAATTGCTGAAATGCTTGTGTTGTCAAATCGTGCTGACCTCAGCCGTATTGAAGAAATTACTGATATATATATTCCTAATCGCAATATCTGGATAAGTGATTACCCTTATTTACGAAGAGAGTTTTTTACAGAAGTTGGAAAGCGCTTACGCGATGATGATGACGAGTATGATAGACCAAGGCGCCGTCGTCGTCCACAAGAAGATACGAGACGCAGAAGACGCGATGATTGGGATACAGAAGAAGATTATTAAAACTCATCAAAGAAACCCGGTTTCTGTCCAAAATCCTCATTTTTATTGCAGGATATCGAGAAGAAACCGGGTTTCTGGGATTTATTATTTTCCATCTGACCCATAAGCTTGCCAAGCTAAATCTACCAAACCATCAACGATTGCTGCGGCAACTACTGCGTTTCCTTTACGACCTTCAATCATGATATTTGGGACAAGTGATTCACGTAAACCCTCTTTTACCATATCTACATCTATAAATCCTGGAGGAGTTGCAATTATTAAAGCTGGTTTAATTTCTTCTGCTTCTATTAATTCCACAAGTGTGGAAAGTGCAGTTTGAGCTTGACCAACTATAAAAATTCCTTCTGGATATCGTTTTGCAAGTACTTCTGTACCTGATGCAGCGCGAGTTTTTTTGTTTTGAAATTCATTTACAGTTTCAAAACTGCAAAATACTGGATTTGCAAAAGTATTTTGTATGTCATTTGCTATACCTACCTGTACCATCGGTACATCGACAATTATAGTAGTGCGAGCGGCTAAAGCTGCTGCTGCTGATTGTAAAGCACGCTCTGAAAAATTTAGCAATGATTTATATTCAAAATCACATGTGGCATAAATAACACGCCTTACGATTTCGTATTCTGCGGGTGAAAAAACATGGTCGCCAATTTCACTATCAATTATTGCCAAGCTTTGAGCATCAGTTATATGCCATTCCATTCGAGTTCTGCAACGCACAACAGCAATAAGCTTACAGTAAATTAGTTATGAGTTATGAGTTATGAGTTATGAATTATGAGTTATACTCCGCGCCTCCTAACTCTTAACTCATAACTTTTTTAAGATTCGGCGTTTGGTGACGGGCGCCCAAATACTGGTGAGAGGTAAGCTACTATAACACCCATTAGGAAACCTGCTACGTTGCGAAATAAAGGTAGCCATTCGGTTGTACGAGTGACGACGGGGCCGATACCGAAGGCAAGAAATAAAATTCCCCATAAAGGTGAAAAAATTAATGCCCACTGCCATGCAAACACTTGACCTTCACGACGTGGTTGTGCTGCAAAACCGCAAATCACACCTCCAATGACCGATGTAATTAAGGTTAAAATCCACTGTTCACGCGGTAATCCTGGTACTACGCCACAACCACCTTTACGTAAACAACCTTCTACAGTCGTTAATGTGTCGAGTATTGCTTTGTCTTCACCATTCTCACGGACGTAATACAAGTTCCCAAACCTGGTTTGCAGTTCTATCCAAAATGTACGAGGTAATAATTCATACACAGCATCACCAACACTAAAGCTGAGAATGTTACCACCACGAGCATCTGATACAAGCAAAATGCTTTTATCATCTAGACCCCAAAAGTTGATAACTGCCCGACCAGGTGTACGGTCGAACTGCGTTAATACTCGTAGTTTCCAGCCTGTTTCTTCTTGAAAACTATTAAGTTCTTTAACCAAATTCTCTTCTTGGACATCAGTCAGAGTTTTGGCTAGGTCTACAACTGGGGTTGCTGTTTTTGGTAATAGTTCTGGGTTGTCATAAGCTAAGGCATCGGCAGGATGCATTACCCAAATGGAACCAGCTAAGAATAATAACCCTACAAACGCCCCTAGGCGCCGCCAAAAACTTTTTTGCATGGACTTTTTATAAGAATTTCAACGTTAAGTGTTAAAAGCTTGTTTCAAAGCTTAAAGTAAAACTGATACTTTGTTACACTTTTTAACTTTACTCTAATCTTGGGTACCAATGCAAAGTATTTGAATTAACTCTCAGAGAGGTATGGCTACGCTTTTAAGGATATTCATTGGTCCATAATCCTTAAGACGTTGGAGTTGCTCGGAGTTTCGCACGAGTAAGGCGCCTGCAAAACCTAGTGAATTTACTGATATGGACTCGAAACATTCGTGTTGTCGCGGTATGATGAGCATCCACTCTCGTGTTGCAAGCAAGTTATAGGCGCCGCCATCTTGTAACCCTACTGCTGCGAGTGAGTCATGGTACTGTTTTAAAGTAGCGACACCAGCAGAGATTGGAGATTTTACCCAATCAGGATTTAAGCGTGTCAATGCGTGTACGAATGGAAGTCCGGGTATTGTACCTACAGAACCTTGAAATGAAGCTGATGAAAGTAAAGGTTCAATTGGTAATTTTGTTCCAATAGGCACCAATGGTAAAGGAACTAGTTGTAAATGTTTATGCTTTTGACTGGCGCCGGCAATTTGACCGCCATTATAAAACGCTAATCCATCGAAATCAGCCATGCAAGACCACATTGCCGCAAAGTCTCGTTCTGTTAGTAAAGATTCTTGTGCCTCAAATGCGCGAGTAATAATAAGTAAGTGGTAATCAACAACATTAAATTTGTTCAAAATACAAACGTGGGTATCTGAAATGTCAGCAACCCATAAATCTTGGTCGTAAGGAAGGAAAGGATTAAAGTCAATTGCATTTTGAGTTATTTGCTTTTCTTTCTTCTTGGCTTCATCCTTTCGCACCAGATTTGATAATATCCGCACCATGAATACTACACCATCTTGCTCGACAAACTCGTAATTTGTCTGTATTGATAGTAAAGCACCACACGACAGCGCGCGTTCTGTCGTCGCTTTCACACAGTCCCATAATCTATGCATACTCTGCTCCCTCATATTCCCAATATATATAAGTAACCCCCCACGCAGTTCATAAAGCGTGAGGGGTTGAATAGTTGGTAATCATAAAGGAGAAGTATAGCTTGAGTAAACACTACCTAAAACTTGGAGTCCTACTCATACAACCGATGACGGCGCCTCAAAATCGATTGTTCCCGGACATTGAAGATTATTGAACGCTTAATTTTAATGTCTAGCTTGCGTGTGCCCAATCACTCAGTGATTCTTGGCTTTCCTTAGAGGACTGCTTTTTAAGTGGCACTTTCGGTGTACCAATATCTACGTAAGTCGATGATTGGCGTTTTTTGTCAGATTTAGTGGGGCGCGTATTTGCGCTATTTTGGCTGCTTTTCACGTTTTTGCTCCGGATTGTACTTCATTTAATCAAAATCTCTAATTGTTATCTTCATGCTCCCTATAGATATTTCCCGAAAATACAATAAAGATTTCATGAAGATACAATAAAGATTATCCATAAAAAGCGAAGTGTCAAGATATACGGTTTAAATATTTGAGTTCTAATATCTGATACGGTTTTATTTTGGAAGTTATGCATGTTCAAAAACCGGGTTTCTTTTTAGGGAAACCCAGTTTCTTTGGCTAAACGTCTACCCAAATGCTTCCTTCTTCAATGCGAGTCGGAAAGACAGCAATTCCTTTTTCAGTAGAAATCATCCCCATTAGTTTGCCTATACCAGGTGGAAAAGGAATCCATTTTGAGGGTTGACCTGTAGTTAAATCAAACGCACTACGGTGAAATGGGCATACAATAGACCCGTCTTCGGTTATTTTGCCGTTTTTCAGTGGCAGGTTTAAGTGCGGACAAGAATTTTCAATGGCGTAAATTTGGTTATTGTGATTGAGTAATAAAATCGAGCGCTTTTCGACTTTAACTACTTTTCGTGCATCACCAGATAGTTCGTCTTGTGCCAGAACTTTAGTCCAACTCATCGTGGTTCCTCTGTTTTAGGTGTTAGAAACCGATTTTTTATGAAACGCAGTTTCTATCTAACATTGTTGGATTTTACGCTATCTTGCTGCGTGACTTCGAGGTAGATATGCTCTAAGCGCACAGGTTGACGAGAAATAGAATCAATATCAACACCTTCAAAACGCGCGATAATTTCTTTTAGTTCTAGTGCTTCGGGTATCCAAAATGTCAAATCGCTTCCGTAACGTCGAGGTGTAAAACCGTATTCTTGTGCTAAAGCAATCGCTTTTTCCTCGTTTGGAGTTTTTATAGTTACAACTTCGTCTGCGGGTATATACTGCCGTAATTGCGCTAAATTGCCTTCTGCTAATATTTGACCATTTTTAAGGATGCCTATTTTATCACATAGTCGTTCGGCTTCGTCGAGTAAATGGGTTGTGAGTAAAATTGTGATACCCTGATTTTTAAGTTGTTTGATAAGCTCCCAAATTTCGTAACGTGCTTCGATGTCTAACCCGGTGGTTGGTTCATCTAAAATTACGAGTTTTGGTTGGTGTACTAAAGCAACTGCCATATTTAGGCGCCGTTGCATTCCTCCACTTAAAGTTTCAACTGGACTTTTTGCCCGGTCAAATAGCTTTACGTCAGCGAGTGTTTTGAGTACTTGCTCACGACATGTTCTTGCACGTAAACCGTATATTTGTGCAAAAAATGTCAGATTTTCCTCACATGACAAAGTTTTATACAGTAAATTTTCTTGGGGGGCAATGCCAATTAATGCTTTTGTATCATCTGTAATCGGTTGATTATGAATTGAAATATAACCGCTGTCAGCTTGGATAAGATTACAAATAATATTTATAGTAGTTGTTTTGCCTGCTCCGTTGGCGCCGAGTAGTCCATATATTTGACCTGTGTTTATATTTAAATTTAAATTATTCAGGACTTTTCTGGCACCGTATGATTTGTTTAAATTTTTAATTTTAAGCATAACTGATTTTGATCCCCCCTAGCCCCCCTTAATAAGGGGGGAACAAGAGAAGAAAGAATAATTTTTTTGATACGTCAACAAATCCTAGCCCCCCCCTTATTAAGGGGGTTGGGGAGATTTAAATTACTATACCAAAATATTTAAACAAAAAGATTCCCAATTTCTTTAAGAAATTGGAAATCTAAATTATTTAGAAATGTTTAGCTATTATGCAGTTGGTTGTTCAAGATTAACTTTGACAACTTTGTTTTTCTCAGCTTCAGCTTTTGGTAAGGTTAAGTTCAAGATACCGTCTTTGTATTCAGCTTTTACATCGGTATTTTGAATTCGGGCAGGAAGAGGAATAACTCGTTGGAATTTACCGTAGTAAAATTCGCTTCTGACGTTGCCGTTGTCTTCGGTTTTTGTTTCTGTCTTGCGTTCTGCGGTGACAGAGACAGCTTTTTCTGAAACTTGAATATCTACATCTTTAGCTTCAACTCCAGGAAGTTCTAATTTCAGAATTAATGCTGCATCAGTTTCATGAAGTTCTGCTACAGGAGCTTTTACTGTCGCTTTTTGTTCAAATAAAGAATCCATTTGGCGTTGTAATGCGTTTAATTCTTGCCAAGGGTTATAGCGTGTTAACATCATAATAATTTTAGGAATAGTTTGTTTTGGTTGCTTTAATTCTTATAGTAATGGCGCCTAATTTTATAAGATTACGGTTAGTTACACCTGAAATTTTCATGATTACCACACATTCTCTTAATTCTTAAAACTTTTCCCCAAAACTAAATTGAATACGGTTATCTTCTTCATTATTAATGCCGTAATCAAGACGAATTGGGACAAGTGGTGATTGAATGCGAATACCTAGACCATAACCGTAACCACTACCTGGTTTACCTCGCACTCCAGAAGGATTCCCTGTAATACTGTTTGCCGAGGAACTGTATTTGACGGAAGGAACTGTAAAAAACTATGTTAGTTAAATTCTCGCTCGTTTAGAAGTGCGTGACCGGACTCAAGCAGCTCTTTGGGCAAGGCAAAATCTCATTGGTGGGTAGACTGGCAACGGATGATGAACGGATGTAACGGATAGTTCATTTTATATACTAGTTTTGTTTGTAACCAATAATTTATCTTTTTAATTCGTACTGTGATGGGCGCCAGCCTGAAAGTAAACCAAGGGCGAAGTACTACTGGTTAACTCAACCAGTAGTACCAAAAATCGGGATTTGAGGATTGGTTAGTAATTCAGAAACCGTAAAGGTTAGAAGTATCACACTAAAGTCTTAGCCAGAAGACAATTTGTTGGTAGCTAATAACTCATCCGTTACATCCGTTTCGGAATCCGTTGCTAATCTCTCAAGAGTGTACTCTGTGTCTCTGTGGTAAAAAATGTATTTATGTTGGGTTCCGCAAGCTCCACCCAACCTACGGTTTTGTTAAAGTCTTCTTTCTACAAGGAGCATTCGTCTGTATGAGAGCCAGCCGGATACTATCATGATTAGTGCGAACCATAGTAAGAATAGAAGGTTCGGTTCTATGTCGGCGATGTTTCCTCCGTTTGCGGATACTTTTAGTAGAGCTTCGTTCATGTGGTATATGGGGTTGAAGCGGGCAATATTTAGTAGGCTTTTGGGAAATAGTGATGTTGGTAGAAAGGAACCTCCTAGTATTAGTAAGGGTACTCCAAATGCTGCTACTAGGGCGTTTACGTCTTCGGTGCGACGTGCTAGCTGTGTGCCTAATATGAATCCTAATCCTACGTAAGCGATGATGCTGGCAAGAATGATAATTGCTCCAAGTAGGATGGAACCTTTGAAACTGGCGCCCCAAAATGCTGCTACGGTATATATAAGTAGTGTTTGCCCTATGCCAATAAAGCTGTGAGCTAAAAAAATACCCATAAAATATGAGGCGCCGCTTAAGGGAGAAATAAATAAACGTTTTAAGGTGCGCTGTTCTCGTTCTGCGACTACGGTGGCAACACTTCCACCTAAGCAGCTAAAAAATAATGCTGCTCCCACTAAGGTTGATGGTGCAGCGTTTTCAAATGCGACTGATTGTGAAAGCTTTGCTCGTTCAGCTATAATCAATCCATTAATAATTAATACTGAGACAGGAAATATACACCAGAAAATTAAGCTGCGTTTTCGGCGCAGAAGTTCAGTTATTATTCGCTGTGAGACCGCAATCGTTTCGTGCCAATATTTCATATTAGCTACCTAGAAACCATTAAATTGAATAATTATTTGTGCATAATAGCTTGTTTTAAAGGAATTTCAATCATAAATTCAGTATTTTGATTCGGCTTGGAGGTGCATTCTATCATACCACCGTGCTTTTCAACCACGATTTGTTGGCTAATTAATCGAACAGCATCGGTAATTAGTAGTGATTTTTCTAATTCGGATGTTTGTGCTTGTACCTGCTGTTTGAGAGTTAAGTTAAATTCTTGCAGTTCTTGATACATTAACTGCTGTTGAATTGACATGGAAATATGATATGCCAATGTTTGAGCAAGTGTAATATCTTCACTGCTCCAAACCCGCGCTTTTGCTCCAAACCCGCGCTTGTGCAACCAAATTGCTTTGAGTAATAGCAATGGATACTTGGTCTACAACCTGCTGCAAGACGGGCAACTCGCGTTTAAAAATTGTTCTTGGCTGACTATGGTGCGATACCAATAAACCGAGTAAACTATGTTATTCTCTCGTTCTCAATGATTTTCACTCTACAACGTAATATATTGCAGTACGGGTAAAATCATGGTAATTTATTTTACTAACCTTTTAAAGAAAAAATAGTGAAAAGATTTTCAAACTCTGCTGCATACGGCTATTTGACCTTATTCAGTAATACTTAACCAATAACCAAGATGCTATAACAAGTTTGAAACTTTGTTATTTATGCAGAAATTAGGTATAAATGTGTATTAAGCGAATAGCTGACTTGAAGCGATCTGGATAGTGCTTCAAGAGTTTAGAGGTAGTTATTATGGCATTATCGATGCCTTGTTGCTCGACTAGTTAATGTTTCCGCTATACAGGCGCCTTTGGTTAAGCGATTTGGTGAAAATTAAAGAATTTCTAGACAGCAAATGCAGAATGAACGATGTCAGTTTGATTAATCCAAAGAAAGATATATTAATTATCGACGATACCGCCGATAATCTCAGAGTTTTGTCAGCGATTTTAATCAGGGAAGGGTACAACGTTCGCAAAGCTCTGAACTGGCAAATGGCTTTAACTGCGTGCCAAACGATTCTACCCGATTTAATTTTGCTTGATATCATGATGCCTGAAATGGATGGCTATGAAGTTTGCCATCGTTTGAAAAACTGGCATAAGACTACTGATATTCCAGTGATTTTTGTCAGCGCACTTGATGATGTTTTTGACAAAGTGAAGGCTTTTCGCGTAGGCGGTGTAGATTATATCACAAAACCGTTTGAATTTGAAGAAGTTTTGGTACGAGTGCAAAATCAAATTGCTCTGCGTGAAGCTCGTTTAGAGGTTGTAAAGCTAAATGCTGAGTTGGAGGAACGAGTAAAGAAGCGGACTCAAGAGTTAGAACAAGCTATGCAACAACTGCAAGTTGAGATTCATTCTCGACGTGAACTACAGGGTAAACTTCTTGACATTGCTTTGCATGACTCCTTAACTGGTTTACCAAATCGCGTTTTATTCATTCGACAGCTTGAAAGAGCGCTGAACCATGCCAAAGAAGATACTAACTATCAATTTGCCGTTTTATTTTTAGATTGTGACCGTTTCAAAGTGATTAACGACTCGCTTGGTCATTTTGTTGGAGACGAATTACTTATTGCTATTGCTCGTCGCATTCAGCGATTACTAAGTCCTTTCGATACTTTAGCAAGATTTGGCGGTGATGAATTCGCTATTTTATTAGAAAACATCACTAGTTTAAATATGGCTATTGATGTTGCCGAAGCTGTTTTGAAAAAATTGTCATTAGCATTCAAATTGTCTCGATACGAAGTGTTTATGAATGCTAGTATTGGTATTAGTTGGGGTAATAGTAACTACGAAAAAGCCGAATATTTATTACGTGATGCGGACACTGCAATGTATCGTGCAAAGTCTTCAGGACGCGCGCGTTATCATGTATTTGACCCTGATATGCATTTTAAAGCTATTCAAATATTAGAACTCGAAAATGACTTACGTCGAGCTGTGGAGCGTGAAGAATTTTTAATTTACTACCAGCCAATTATTTCACTTGCTACAGGTAAAATCGCTGGTTTTGAAGCTCTTGTTCGATGGCAACACCCAACTAAAGGTATGATTCCACCTACTGAATTTATACCCGCAGCAGAAGAAATTGGGTTGATTTACACACTGAATATTTGGATATTGGAAACTGCTTTAAGGCAACTCAAAATTTGGCAAAAGCATTCAGCCTTCTCAAAAAATATCACAATCAATATTAATTTATCGGCACGGTTATTTTCTTATCCTGATTTCGGCGCCGTCGTAGATAAGATTATCGCAGAAACTCAGGTTAATCCTAGCTATGTTGAATTGGAAATTACAGAAAGCGTGATTATGGAAAATAACGATATAGTTAGAGGAATTCTACAGCAGTTAAAACAAAAAAAATTCAAACTTGTTATTGATGATTTTGGTACGGGTTATTCTTCGTTAAGCTACCTTCATAGTTTTCCGTTGAATGCGCTAAAGATTGATAAGTCTTTTGTCAAGAGGATGCAAGATAATCAAGAAAATATGGGACTAGTACCCGCAATGATCGGCATTTCACACTCAATGGGAATGCTGACAATCGCTGAAGGTGTCGAAACCCAAGAACAACTAGCTCAACTGCGTACTCTAAATTGCGACCTTGCTCAAGGATTTTTATTCTCTCAACCACTAAAGCAAGAACTTGTTCTCGATTTTATTGCTTCCAATCCGCAATGGTAGCGCTTGGTAACGTAACATAATATATGATGCTACACAAATAAAAAGCTTATGTGAAAATGACGACAATTTAATTCAGACGTGCATGTTATATAATATACTTAAATTAGACTTGTTACAAAAAGTATTGCACTACCCGATAGTTAGTAGACAATTATAAGTTTTGCCGACTATACGTTGCGCGATAAATCGACCGAATGCTATATGCCTGTGGATTATATTGCACTCTAAGTATATTTTTTTACAAATTTATTTACGTACTTGAAGTAAACTATTTTTAGCAGAAGTGTAACAAGTATACTTTTAAATCGTAGAAACCTGGTTTCTTCATTGAGATATTGTAATAAAAAGACGATTTGTCTGCGACAATGAATGCGTAGAAACCAGGTTTCTTTGAAGTGTCTTATTCGTTTACCAGTATATGTGTTTTGTAATATTAATTGTTAAGATAATATAGAACAGGTTATTTTTTGAGATGCTTTTAGAGCGGAATCATAATTATAAAGCTAATATACTCGTTGTCGATGACACACCTGACAACTTGCGGTTGCTATCAGCAATGTTGACAGCACAAGGGTACGAAGTTCGTAAAGCTCTGAACGGTAAAATGGCGTTAACTGCCTGTCAAATGCTTTTGCCTGATGTCATTTTACTTGATATCAATATGCCCGGTATGGATGGCTATGAAGTATGTAAACAACTCAAATCCGAAGATAAAACAAGTGAGATTCCTGTAATTTTTATTAGCGCACTCGATGATGTGTTAGACAAAGTTAAGGCTTTCGATGTTGGTGGTGTTGATTATATCACTAAACCTTTTCACGGTGCCGAAGTAGTATTACGAATTGAAAATCAAATTAATTTACGTCTACTACAAAATAAATTACAAGAGAAGAATATATTACTGCAAAATGCGTTCGACGAATTAAAAGCTGCTCAAGTCCAACAAATACAAAATGAGAAAATGTTTGCTCTTGGACAATTAGTCGCAGGAGTCGCGCACGAAATTAATAACCCCGTTAGTTTTATCTACGGCAATTTACAATACGCAAATGAATATATTCTAGATTTAGTAAAAATAGTAGAAACATACCAAAAAGAATATCCGAATCCAACGCCAAAGCTTCAAGCAACAATTAAAGAAATCGACTTGAATTTTGTAGTTCATGACTTACAAAGTTTAATGGGCGCCATGTATCGAGGTACAGAGAGAATTAGAGCTATTGTACTAGCGCTGCAAAATTTCTCGCGTTTAGATGAAGCGATTATGAAGTCGGTGGATATTCATGAAGGCATCGAAAGTACGTTGGTTATGTTGGAGCATAGGTTCAAGGAGACTGTTCATCGTCCAATGATTGCCGTTGTCAAAGATTTTGCAGCTTTGCCGAAAGTCATGTGTTACGCTAGCGAGCTAAATCAGGTTTTCATGCATATTTTGAATAACGCCATTGATGCTTTAGAGATGGGAAATGGAGCATGGCGCCTGGGGACAAAGAACCGATTGCAAGAAGATGCTGTAGTATCGTTAAGTCAAGATAATTTTGACACGACACAAACATTAGCTTCCCAACAACAAATTCTAAATTCTCATGGCTCACCGCAAATTTTGATTCAAACGCAGCATACAAGCAAAAATACCGTCAAAATTATTATTGCTGACAACGGACCTGGAATTGATTCTTCTACGTGTTCACGATTGTTTGACCCATTTTTTACTACAAAGCCTGTAGGTAAAGGTACTGGATTAGGATTATCGATTAGTTACCAAATTGTGGTTCAAAAGCATCATGGCAATTTAACGTGCTATTCTTTGCCGGGAGAAGGAGCTAAATTTGTCATCGAAATTCCAATTACTTATAGTACGTTGTAACTAAAAAGGTTTTTGGTCTTTTGCTTAGAAACAACGGCGCCGTAGAGATTTGTTTTGAATTGAAAACTTTTTTAGAGGTTAGGGCTACCATTTTTTGTCACAAATAGCATAATAGAAGTGTGACTGATTTGTTTAACCCTTTACGTTCTCTAGATTTTGGTCACTGGTTCAAGCTGATCTGCGGAGCCAGTTATCAACACTTGCCTGCGGTGAGAAGTTTAACTTTAGCTTATGCACTGGCAGGCGCCGACTGTATCGATGTAGCAGCCGACCCTGCTGTAATTTCAGCAGCACAAGACGCGCTTAGAGTTGCTTCGATATTATCCGCCAAATCTCAAAGCCTGGGTATCAACTGTGAAGTAAAGATGCCTTTCTTGATGGTAAGTCTAAACGATGGAGAAGACCCCCACTTTCGCAAAGCCGAATTTGATGAGCGTTTATGTCCTTCGACTTGCCCAAGACCCTGCGAGAAAGTATGTCCCGCTCAAGCAATCGTTTTTAAAGAGCATTCCAGTAATTTCTCTGGTGTAGTATCGCAAAAATGTTATGGCTGTGGACGTTGTATCCCTATCTGTCCCTATGATATAATTTATACAAGTTCTTATGTATCAACGCCAGGAGCGATAGCACCATTGGTATTGTCAACAGGAGTAGACGCAGTAGAAATACATACCAAAGTAGGACGTTTTGCGGAATTTAAGCGGTTGTGGCAAGCAATCGAGCCGCACGTAGAGCAGTTGAAATTAGTTGCTGTCAGTTGTCCTGATGGCGAAGATTTAATTGACTATTTACATGCCCTATATGAACTAATAGCTCCGACTGTTCCTAATTTAATTTGGCAAACGGATGGTCGTCCAATGAGTGGTGATATTGGTTCTGGCGCCACTATTGCGGCAATAAAGCTAGGGCAAAAAGTTTTGGCAGCTTCTTTACCAGGATATGTGCAGTTAGCAGGAGGCACAAATAGCTACACTGTTGCTAAGTTAAAGGCAATGGGAATGCTACGTAGAGACGTGATTAATCACGTCTCTACAAATCACGTCTCTACGCGGAATTATATTTCTGGTATAGCATACGGCAGTTATGCGCGTGCATTGCTGTCACCAATTTTGGAACAGTTAGAAACAAAGGAGGTGAATCAATACGATGTTAAATGTGTTCGTCTAGAGGACGAGCCTGAATTGCTCTGGCAAGCGGTAAAACTTGCCCATTCTCTCGTTTCCCAGCTCAAGTCACAGCAAAGTATAGCGCGTACCTTGTACTGAAACTGCATGTTTGTGTTATTTCAGTTAATAGGGTTTATAACAAGTACTTTTTAAAGCACTTTGTTATCGTTAATATCGCGCATCATAAATGTCCAAAAATCTTTTAAAACGTCACCATAAAAAGCATGACGATTAAAGACGAGCTCCAGAAGTTATTAGATATACTGCCTCAAGACCTGCGAGAAATTCTAGAGAATCATCCGCAACGAGATAGTTTAGTAGAAGTGGTCTTGGATTTAGGGCGCCGTCCAGAAGCTCGCTTTCCTGATAAAGCTGAGTATCTAAGGGAGGCACCTATCACTCAAGCACAAATCGATGATTGTGTATCTAGAGTGGGAAGCTTTGGTGGAGACAATCGTGCGGGGATTGAGCTGACTCTGCACCGTATCAGTGCCATCCGTAACCGTTCCGGCAAAATAATTGGTTTGACCTGTCGTGTTGGTCGAGCAATTTTTGGAACGATTGGCATGATTCGCGATTTAGTGGAAACAGGTAAATCGATACTCATGCTAGGTCGCCCAGGTGTTGGTAAAACTACTGCGCTGCGCGAAATTGCCCGCGTCTTGGCGGATGAGCTTAACAAGCGTGTGGTGATAATTGATACATCGAATGAAATTGCTGGAGATGGTGATGTGCCGCACCCAGCAATTGGCAGAGCTCGTAGGATGCAAGTCGCCCATCCAAACGAGCAGCATCAAGTGATGATTGAGGCAGTGGAAAACCACATGCCAGAAGTTATCGTTATTGATGAAATTGGTACCGAGCTTGAAGCCGTAGCAGCGCGGACAATTGCGGAACGAGGCGTGCAGTTAGTTGGTACAGCGCATGGGAATCAAATTGAGAACTTGATTAAAAACCCCACTTTATCGGATTTAGTAGGTGGTATTCAAGCTGTGACGTTGGGAGACGACGAGGCACGACGAAGAGGCAGTCAAAAAACTGTTTTGGAACGTAAAGCATTGCCTACGTTCGATATTGCAGTTGAAATGCACGAACGTAAGCGCTGGGTTGTTCACGAAAGTGTTGCTGATACAGTTGACACATTATTACGTGGGCGCCAACCGAGTCCGCAAACCCGAACCGTCGATGAAAATGGTAAACTTTCTATTACTCGCCAGTTAACAGCAATAAATGGTCGAGGTGGAAACGTCACTACTCTCGATGAAAACTTTGCATCCCAACGGCAGCAAGGAAATAATTGGCGGTCATCGGGTAGAATGACCCCGTTGCAGGCAGTACCCACTGATTTAAACGGCTCATCAGCACCGAAAAGCGAATTTGACCGTTTGCTTTCACAAGAAGCAAGTTTTGATACCTCAGACTTAGAATTTGATGAAAACTCACGAGTACCAGGACCCAATGGCGAAGACTTGCCGTTGCACATTTATCCATATGGTGTGAGTCGCCATCAACTCGAACAAGTCGTCAAAGTATTAAACTTGCCAGTTATCTTGACAAAAGACATAGACAGTGCAGATTCTATTTTGGCACTGCGGTCACACGTCAAAAACCATGCCAAATTAAGGCAATTGGCGAAGTCAAGACACCTACCACTGCACATGATTAAATCGAGTACCATCCCGCAAATTACGCGCGGGTTGCGAAGAATGCTTAACATCGATGACCCAGAATTTTCTGACGAAAACGAATTGCAGCTATTTCTTCACAACGGCACCGACGATGAAATGGATGCTTTGGAAGAAGCAAGACTTGCAGTCGAGCAAATAGTAATTCCCAAAGGGCAACCAGTAGAATTATTACCCCGTTCCGCTCAAGTACGTAAAATGCAACACGAATTAGTCGAGCATTATCGATTAAAATCTAACAGTTTCGGTGAAGAACCTAACCGCAGGCTAAGAATTTACCCAGCATAAAACCCTGCTACCAAAAAAGAAACTGTAAACTGAAACTGTAAGCTGAAACTGTAAAATTGTGGAACAGGCATCCCTGCCTGTTCTATTATTTAAAAAATTTGTAGCGAGTCATAATTAAAAGCTGGTGCGTGACCCTACAAGTCTTATAATTACATTGAAATTTGTTCATGGCGTCACGCACCCTACTAAAAAATAAAGATAATCTGTAGTTCCCAAGAGTTATCTTGACGCACGAGTTGAATTTCTCTAATAAATTCGCGCAGGTAAAATCGTCGCTCAGATTCGGAGAGGTCGAGCCAAAATTGAGGAATTGATACTGCTTGCGCTACTGAACGTAAGTTGACAGGGGGAAGTGTTGCTAGTTTCGCTTCCATTGCTGAAATTTCGGTGCGAAGCTTATAAGTTCTAAGTTTGGCTGTTTCTTCGTCTAGAACACCTGTTTCAATCAATTCTGGAATTTTTTCTAAGATGGCATTTGCGCGCGCAATTTCTTGTCCTAAGTGATTTTTTACTGTGTCTAGTTGAGGAAAATTTACTCCCTCTACTGCTTTTGGTAAGTCCTGACATACAGCAGAAATCGTTTTCCCTAAAACTTCTTGGTAAGGAATTGATGGGCATTTGGGTTGTTTAGGACAGTTGATGGGACGTAAATATAGATATTCTTTTGTTTGTTTGCGTATAGTGACGCGCGTAATAGTCATGTGTGATTTACATTCGCTGCAAGTTACTAAACCTGCTAAAGAACGGGGTGCGCTAGCGGAACGTGTACTTAAACGACTGTTACGACGCAATAACCTGTCTACTTGTGCTGCTTCTTCTTTAGTAATTATGGGTACATGTGTATCTGAAATAATCTCGCCATTTTGGTATGCGGTGTTGCCTCTATATACCTGATTTGTTAACCAGCGCTTTCCTGTGGTGACAGAAATTTTTTTGTTGTACTTTTTCGCGATGTACCGTACAGCATTTCGTAATGAACCATAAAGCAAGAAGTTCTCGAAAAAGTCTTTAACAACAAGTGCTGTGGTACGGTCAACTATGTATTTACCTTTACCCCTACGATAACCGTAAGGAACTTTACCAGGAGGAGGCGCCACATCAAGACGGTTGCGAGCATGACCTTGGCGAATGCGACGACTACGATGTTGATATTGAATTTGCTGTATTAAATTAATTAGTTCTATGTGTTGATTAAGTGTATTTTCTGAAGAATTATAGGTTTGCTCAACTGCAACTAGAATAATTCCTAAAGCTTTTAATTCTGTAATACGTGCGCTAACTTGCTCCAAATTATCACCCAATTCTTCTAAAGTACGAATTAACAGATATTTTGGAGGGTTGTCTCGACAGTCTGTTAGTAAATTTTCGAGTTGTTCGCGTTTTCCCAAGTCCTCATAAACTCGGTCAACCTCCCACCCCCAACTATTTGGTTCGGGAGTAACATCTAAAAGTGGGTCGGTGTAAGAATAAGCAAAAACCGTCATAGTACAGTTACGGTAATGACTATATTATGGTTGACCTAACTCAATTACATTTCCATCTGGGTCTTGAGTAAAAATTGCTGGGCGCCCTGACGCACTTGGTTGTATTGGGAAGTTATAATTTAGTAGCCGCTGTTTAGCGGCATCTAAGTCGGAAACTGAAAAAGCTATATGGGGGTTGCGTCCCCATTTTTCGTGTTTGGGCTTATTTACGACTTCTTTTGCCACAATTAAATGAAGTTGGTAATCTCCAACTTGATACCACGTACCCGGAAACTTGATTACTCGGTCAATTTTTGACATTCCCAATACTTCACCGTAGAAATGCTCGGCTTTTTCTAAGTCCGTGACGAGTATTGCTGTGTGTAATGGTGTTAGTTGCATGATTAAATTTTGCTATATGTCAAAAAATAAGATTGCTTATGCCTTATTTATGCCATTAGACAGAGAAATTATTGAAAATATTCTATTAACTTTTGTAAACACATAGAGTTTTTCTATAAAAAGCAATGAAGGCAATTGGAATGTTAAAAAAGACGTTTTTAAGCACATTATTACTGGGTGGCGTCGTTGCTTTATCAGGTTGCGGACAACCAACAACTGATAATACAACAACTCCTTCGGCTGTGGAAACCGCAAATCCAAATACCTCTCCAGTCGCAGAAATTCCTACTGTTACTGCTACACCTACTGAAACTGTGACTGTAACAGCTTCACCAACTCCTACAACAGGCGCCACAACAGGAAGTGAAAATTTAGGACAATTAGCACAAGCTGCATCAAGCCAAGGACAGTTTACAATTTTAACAAAGGCAGTTAAAGCGGCTGGTTTAGAGCAAAATTTGGGTGGGCAAGGTCCTTACACTGTATTTGCACCTACCGATGCAGCTTTTAATGCTTTACCAACAGGTACTGTAGATAACTTGTTAAAACCAGCCAACAAGCAAAAATTAGTTCAGCTTCTTGGTTATCATGTTGTACCCGGAAGAGTTACATCAAGCCAATTAAAATCTGGAAACGTTAATACTGTAGAAGGTCAATCGCTGAAAGTATCTGTTGGTACAGGTGTTACTGTTAATGGCGCCAAAGTTGTGCAAGCTGATATTCCTGCAAGTAACGGTATTGTTCACGTAGTTGATAAGGTACTTTTACCACCTAAGTTTAAGTAATACTAGCAAAAGGTATAACGGATAAATTCATATATTGAAACGGTTACGTAACCGTAATAAAATCCTTGTAGAGACCGAATTAATACGGTCTCTACGTATTTGGTTAAAATGAAAAAACTTCTATTTATATGTAGTCAAAATAAATTGCGAAGTCCAACCGCAGAAGCAATATTCTCTGAATACGAGGGACTAGATGTAGAATCTGCTGGCTTAAAAATTGGCGCCCGTACAGCCATCGCGGCGCCATCGCTATATTGAGCGTATCCAAACACTGTCATTCCTGCTGCACATGCTGCTTGTACACCTGTTGCAGAGTCTTCGATTACAAGACAATTTTCTGGATTTGTATTCATTTGCTGGGCTGCATAGAGATACAAATCGGGAAAAGGTTTGGGACGTTCCACGTCATAGCAACTATATAACTTCCCTTGAAAGTGATGCAAAAGTTCGGTTAATGTTAAAACCATTTGAATATGGTGATGACTACTATTTGATGCAACACCTAAATTGGTAATGTTATTTGCTTTAATACTTCGGTAATTTTTGGAACTGGCTGTAGTTCTTTCTGTAATGCGGCAATTTCTCGTTCTTTACAAAGTTCAATAAAGTTTTTTGAAAGTGGTCTACCGTAGAATAGTCACAGTCCTAAATACGGCGCCAGAGCTAAAGTTTTTGTACTATCGGTAAGGAGAACGCTATCACAGAGGTTAAATAGTTCTAGCTCGGTAGAAGTTTTTCGCATTAACCGCAGAAAATGCCCTTCAGCATCAACCAAAAGGGCAATGTAGTTAAGGAACATTTTGAGGTAGCCTAGGCGTGATTGTACTGGAAAGTTATCTTTATTAGGGGTTTGCCATAAACGTTCGATATAATTGCGTACCTCTACTAAAGGAACGGGTGTTATTGTTTCAGACCGTAAAGCTTGCCGAATTTGGTTAAAAATCCAAGGATTCCCTATTGCCCAACGTCCTACCATGACACCTGCTGCTCCCGTTTTTTCAAGCACTTCGAGGGCAGTTGTTGCAGAGTGAATATTACCATTAGCAAGCACTGGACAATCAACCCGTTTAACCGCATCGGCAATCAAATCATATTTTACTGCCCCGTGGTACATGTCTTTTACTGTGCGACCATGCAAACTTAGTAAATCTATGTTGTGGCGATTGATTATATCTAATATTTCGTAAAAGGTATCTGTATTTTCAAAGCCTACACGCATTTTAACAGTCAAAGGTTTATCGGTGACAGCTTGCCTTAGTTCTCTCAAAATTTTATCTACTTTTTCCGGTTCTCGCAGTAATCCACCCCCAACATTTTTGCGGTATATTCTAGGCGCCGGACATCCCATATTTAAATCAACTCCAGCTATATTATAGGTGCATAGTTCCTTTGCTGTTCTTACTAAGTCTGGAATGCTTTCGCCAATCATTTGAGCAAAAACAGGGCGCCCCGTATCATTTTCTGTAATTGAAGATAAAATGGTACGATTGAGGCGTGAGGTGTCATTGACGCGGAAATATTCGGTGAAGAAGTAATCAGGACTGCCGTATTGAGCAATAACCTTCATAAACCAGAGGTTTGTGACATCTTGCATGGGGGCAAGAGCAGTGAGGGGTAGGTTTTTCTGGAGTGTTTGGGGAAGCAGTACCTGGGACATAGAGATGAACAGCGATTAAAGCATTACTCTATCAAAAAAATGAAGAGAAAGCTGTTTGCGGGCGCCTGTAATAGGTTTGGGAATCCCATTAGAAGCCGCAAATTTTATTTCCGGATGGGTCTCCAAGCCAAGAATCTTCGTAGTTCACGCTCGTATAATTTACGACTGTTAGGCGCTTTTCCTTACACTTCGCAAAAATTCTTGTACTTTTGAGAAGCGAATGTCAGAAGAAATCGGAGGTATGAAGTCGTAGGTCGGAGGTGAGAGGAGTTTTTTAGCTTCTAAGGGAATTAGGTTGATGGGCGGTAAGTTTGTACTGTAACTCATTGTAAATTTTACCTACGTTCCGGGGCGCCTGCTTTACGAGTCTGAAGCGTGATAATTACATCAGAGAAGTACACATATCTTCTAATACTTGGTTTATGCTAATGTAAAGTTATGCGCTCAAATGTTGATCCTCATAAGATTGAAGAACTCATGAAAGTCTTAGGTAGAGAAGCCCGTGGTTCTGGCTGTATCTACTTTACGGGTGGTGCCAGTGCTTTACTTATCGGGTGGCGCAGTTCTACAGTGGATATCGATATCCGTTTAGACCCCGAACCTCCAGGTATTTTTCAAGCGCTCGCTAAACTAAAACAACAGCTGGACATTAATATTGAACTAGCTTCCCCACAGGATTTCTTACCTCCGCTCCCTGATGGCGTAACCGAAGCATCTTCATTGGAAGGCAAGGTGAAATCTCGTTTTATCATTACGATTTTACATCTCAAGCTATTTCTAAGCTATCTAGGGGATATAACCGTGATATTAATGATGTTCAAGCTATGTACGAACAGAAATTATTTTCTTTAAAAGAATTACGCGATTGCTTTAACGCAATTGAACCTGAATTGATTCGATTTCCTTCCCTTAATCCTGATGTTTTGAAAAGCAGGATTGAAGAATTTATCGAGCGTTGCGAAAATATACTAGGGAGCGATAAATAATGGAGCTAAACGAACTGCCAGGAGCGGAGTTAATCTTACTTGGACTGGATGATCTTCTCCACGGCAAAAATAATACTGTCGGGTCGCTATTAATCGCGATTGCATCTGTACGCTTAAGAAAAGCTGGCTTAAATATTCCGAACTTACCTCTAGCCCAAGAGCCTGAACTGGCTTTATATGCTCATCTTCAGAACGAACATGATGATGCTTATTCTTACTACAATGCTTTATTAAATAGTCTCAACAGCTTTTGTGCTGCACTTGAACTTAAGTACAGATATAGCATTCCTAATTGATTTGTAAAAACAATGTTAGTGTGATAAACCACAAAGGGCACACTCGTGACCTCAGAGCTTGGTTGTGACTAAAGAATTTTCAAAAATTAAATTAAATGCCCGGAGATGAGTATAGTTAGTATTATGGTATTGGCGCCCTTTTGAGCAAGCTTATAATCAAAAAAGCCGTAACGTTATTAGATGTAGGTAAGTCCCATGAGTCAGGATAAGAACCAAAACGTTCAGCAGTTTCCTCCGTTTAATGATAAGAATGAAGAGGCGCCAGATATTGGGGGTGGCTTACCTGTTATTGAATATTGGGCAAAGCATACTATTTCTCCGGAAGGACCAAAACTTTGGAAAACTTTACTTCACCATAGTGCTTGTCTTTCTTGCTCTTGGGGGACGGGAGGGCAAAAGGGGGGTTTTACTAATGAGGATGGGGAAAAGCTTCAACGCTGTATGAAAAGTGTTGAGGCTATTTCGGCGGAAATTAAACCGGGTATTAAACAGCAATTTTTTGAGCAACAAAGTATTACTGAGCTACAAAAACTGACTTCAATGGAAGCTGATAGGTTGGGACGGTTAAGTTTTCCAATGATTTTGCGAGCGGGTCAATCGCACTATGAGCGGATTTCTTGGTCAGAAATTTATCAAATAGCTGAAGCTGGTTTCCGTAAAACCCCAGAACGAGTAGCTTCTTATAGTTCGGGTCGGTCTTCTAACGAAGCGGCTTTTTTACTGCAATTAATGATGCGGTCGCTTGGCTCTAATAATTTAGCTGATTGTTCAGATTTGTGTCATGCTCCTTCGACTTATGGTCTTCAGCAGATGTTTGGCACAAAAACTTCTATTGTTAGTTTAGAAAGTTTAAATGAAGCTGATTGTGTTGTTTTAACTGGCGCCAATTCTGCTTACAACCATCCACGTTTGATGAATGAGTTGATTAAATTGCGAGAGCGTGGGGGAAAGATAATTGTTATTAATCCTATTATGGAAATTGGATTGGTGAAATTTGGTTCTCCTGCTTTCCCTATTAAATCTCTAGTACCTGGTTCAGATATTGCTTCGCTGTATCTTCAACTAATTCCCGGTAGTGATTCTGTTTTATTTATTGGAATTCAAAAAGCACTTATTGAAGCAGGAAATATTAAAACAGAGTTTCTTCAAGCTTACACAGAGGGATGGGAGGCAGTCGTTGAAAATGCTCGCTCTATTTCTTGGGAAACTATTACAGAAACATGTGGAGTCTCACAAGCAGAAATTGAGGCAGCCGCAACTATAATAGCCAATGCTAAAGGTGTTGTGTTTGGTTGGGCAATGGGCATCACGCAACATGAAAATGGTGTAGATAACGTTTATAGTATTGGTAATACTGCATTAATGAGTGGCAATATAGGTAGAGAAGGAGCGGGTGTAATGCCCGTGCGAGGACACTCAAACGTTCAGGGATTTGGCTCAATGGGTGTGACAAGCCAAAAAATAAAAAAAGGACTTCAAGAAGCATTAGAAAGGCTTTTAGGACGTTCTCTAAGTAGTGTTAAAGGGTATGATACTCGTTCGTTAATTGAAGCTGCTGACGAACACAAGGTAGATACACTCATCTGTCTAGGTGGAAATTTATATGGCGCCAATCCAGATTCAACTCAGGCAAAACGTGCGTTAGGTAATATTGAGACTATAATATACTTAGCTACGAAACCCAACCTAGGACATTTTCACGGATTAGCTAAACAAAATACAATTGTTATTCCCGTATTGAATAGATTTGAAAATCCTCATAAAACAACCGTTGAATCGGGTAATAACTTTGTACGTCTCAATGACGAGGGTAAAACTCATCTTAAAGACGCTGATTTAATTCCCGAAGTAGAATTTTTGACAGAATTAGCTCATAGAATTCACGGCGAATATCCGGTAGATTGGCGCCAGCTTCGAGATACAAAATTTATTCGTAAACTAATCGCGCAAACTGTTCCAGGTTATGAGAAAATAGGTACGATTGACGAAACCAAAGAAGAGTTTACTATTAGTGGACGCATTATTAATACACCTCACTTCCCTACTGAGAACGGTAAAGCTAAAATGTTTGTTACACCACTGCCACAATTAACACTTCCTGACCGAAAAGCTTTTGGCGCCTCAGAGCAAACCCAAGGAATTGTAGTAGCATTAATAACAGCACGTAGCTATGCTCAACATAATACAGTAGTGTATCAAATAGAAGACAAGTATCGAGGAATGCCCCACCGTAACTGCATCTTAATGAATCGAATCGATTTAGAAAAAGCAGGATTGAAAGAACATCAACGAGTTACTGTAAAGGGAAACGCAGGTAAATTAGAAAATGTGGAAGTTATTCACGGAGCAGTACGTCCAGGAGCAGCGTTAATGTTTTACCCAGAAGTAAATGTAATTTTTAACGCACAGGTTGACAAACGAGCAGGAACACCAGCATATAAAAGAGTCCCCGTGTTTGTGTATGCAAATTAAATCAAGGGTTATCGTACATTGCTTCCTGGAATAATTCAAATTATACCGGATTATACTGAAGCAAGAGTCGCAAAAAGAAATTTATGAATTCTGCCAGTTGAATGTGAAAACAACTAAACAATGACAAGGCGCCTATGTTTCTTCTTTAACTATAAAGGCGCCTGCCATTAACTTAATAACTTCGTTCCTCAGCATGACAATCACAAGAGAGATGCTACCCTACGGGAAAACTGCGTTTACGTACCTTAGCATGACAAATCATTAAAATTTTTAGCAAGCGTTGGCAGGCTTCGCCCGTGTAGTCGTACCCTTATAGGGGTGGGATACGCGATTACGCAATACGTGAATAATATATATAAATGACCATAACCGGGATAAAAATAATATTAGTCGAACCAGCAGGTCCATTGAACGTGGGTTCAACAGCGCGTGTCATGAAAAATTTTGGTTTGACTCAACTCATCTTAGTCAACCCACAATGTGACCATATAGGCGCCGAAGCGAAACTTATGGCGGTTCGTGCATCGGATATATTAGAATCGGCAATTATTGTAAACTCTTTACCCGAAGCTTTAATTGGATGTAAGCGTGCGATAGCTACAACTGGTGCAGACCATGACTGGGATGCACCTTTGGAAACACCACGTGATACTTTACCCTGGTTACTTGAAGAAAACGCACAACCCAGCGCTTTAATATTTGGTCGTGAAGACCGGGGGTTGAGTAACCAAGAATTAAATTATGCCCAACGATTTATTCGTATTCCTTCCAGCGAAGAATATTCATCATTAAATTTGGCAATGGCTGTTGGTGTTTGCTGTTACGAACTTGCACAGCAAGCGACCGTATCATTACACGAAACAGATGTAACAAAAAACATACCTTATTTAAACCAACTGGCGCCTGTAGAGCTTGTCGAATCGTATTACCAGCAGTTAGAATTACTACTGCTTAGTATTGGTTATCTTTTTCCTCATACTGCAAAAAGCCGTATGGAAAAATTCCGACAACTGTACAACCGCACGCAGCTAAAAAATAGGGAATTAGCTATGTTGAGAGGAATTTTACATCAGGTACAATGGGCACTTGATAAAAAAAACCATGCTGGCGATTAGCAAATATATTTATGATGTGCTTTTGCCACCACCCCAAACTAAATAATATGGCTTAAACTAAACAAGCAGAGTGTAAAGTGCTGAGTAGAGACGCAATTAATTGCGTCTGTACGAGTGCTGAGTGCTATGTGTGCTTGCTTTGGGGTCGGTACAAGTATAGTTCAGTGGTTATAAGGAGTAGCGGTGTCAGATTCGAGTTATAGATTAACACCTTCGTCGCGAGGTCAAAGCGCTGGCCGTCGTGTGTCGCGTCCTGTTAAAAAGTCGGGACTTCCTCAACCGAAAGTCGCTAAAAAAACTCAACCAGGACTCAAGAAAGTCAAACCGACTGCCAAAGCTGTCAAATCGACATCGCCTAAAACAACAGTGCCCTCGGAAAGTAAAAATATAGTTAAAAGTACTGTTAGACCTGCCAGCCCGAAAAGCGTCAAAAACCAAATACCTGTTTATAATCCCAATACCGTTAAGGTAAAATCAGTCCGAGTTCGCAAGCAACCTACCGCTCGAAAAAAAGTTGTTACCCGTCGGACGCGATTAAAGCCGATGGCACGTAATATTTTATATGCTTTAAGATTATTAATTGTTGGAGTCGGTATTGGCGCCATTGTTGGTACTGCGCTTTCTGTATTAGACCCTGCCACAAAGTTGAATAGCCAGAACGGGCAAACACCTACAGTACAACCAACTGCACCACAAACTCAAGCTCCTACTGTTGCTAACATATTACAGCTATCACAAGAAATACCTTCTTTAAAATCAGCAATCCAAAATCTAGCAATCCAAAACCCAAATTTAACTCCAGGGGTATTTGTTGCCGATTTAGATAATGGTGGTTATGTTGATTTTAATGGCGGCGCCATGTTCTCCAGCGCCAGTACAATAAAACTGCCAATTCTTATCGCCTTTTTCCAAGATGTTGATGAAGGCAAAATTAACCTTGAAGAAACTCTCCGCACTAGTAAGTCTACTGTAGCTGGTGGTTCAGGAGACATGCAAAATAGACCCGTTGGTACTCAGTATGGGATACTTGAAGTCGCTACTAAAATGATGACTATTAGCGACAATACAGCAACTAACATGCTGATTGAGCGAATGGGGGGAATTGAAAAATTAAATCAGCGCTTCCGCAGTTGGGGACTTAACACTACTTCGCTTGGTAATATTTTACCTGATATTGAGGGAACGAATAAAACGTCTCCAAAAGAGTTGAGTAATTTAATGGCAATGATAACTAAAGGTAATATAGTTAGTTCTCAGTCACGCGAACGTATTATTGATATTATGCAGCGTACTGTCAAAGATACTTTGTTACCTGCTGGTTTAGAACAAGGTGCAAAAATTGCTCATAAAACAGGTGAAATTGGCGGAATTTTAGCAGATACGGGTTTAATTGAGTTGCCATCAGGAAAACGCTATCTGATTTCGGTAATGGTACAACGTCCTCGAAACGATGTCAGTGCAGAAAAGCTGATAAATGGGATTTCACGTGTTGCGTATCAGCAGTTTAGTGGTATTAGCATGGCGCCGAATAATTCTGTTAACCCTGCTGTACCTAATAATATTCCTGCACCTGTAAATCCAATTCAACCTCCTGTTATTACTCAACCGCTTCCACCAACTACTAATATTAATCCTAATATTAATCCTAATATTAATCCAATTCCCCCAGGTGGCTATACTCCACCAATTATGAATCCTATACCTAGCTCTACATTTATGACTCCTGTACCAAATATGGGAACTAATATTCCTCCTACTGGTTATCAGGCGCCTGTAGTAAATCCTCAATATTATTATCCTTACCAACAATAAGAAACCGTAGAAACCCGGTTTCTTCCAATCATTGACAAATTGGAATTTGTATAATCAGCTCAGTTTCCTGGTTGGGTATGGAAATACAATTTAACTTTCCACCATGTTTTTTTGTAATAATTTGATAACTAATTGACATTCCCATACCAGTTCCTTTGCCAACAGATTTTGTGGTGAAAAATGGGTTAAACATTTGTCGTGTAACTTTATCATTCATTCCAATACCAGTGTCTTTTACGGCAATTTCAATCAAGTTACTATCAATAACTGTAGTTCTAATTATTATTTGCGGAGCGTTTAGTTCTATTTGCTGTTCATTTTGCTGAATATTTTTCTCTTCAATCGCATCAATTGCGTTTGTTAATATATTTAGAAATACTTGATTTAATTGCCCAGCATAACACTCAATGAGGGGTAATTGGCCATAATTTTTAATTACCTCGATAGCTGAACGTTCGGTTGTTTGGTTGAGACGATGTTGTAACATTAACAGAGTACTATTGATACCTCCATGAATATCAACTTGCTTAAGTTCTGATTCATCTATACGAGAAAAAGTTCGCAGAGATAGAACAATTTCACGAATCCGTTCGGTTCCCACTAGCATTGATTTGAGAGTTTTGGGTAAATCTTCTTCAATAAACTCTAAATCAATATCGTCTAATATTTGTTCAACAGATTTTTGATTAAAATTAGACTGCTGACAGAGATTTATTACATTTAATAAATCTTGAGTATATTCTTTGACATGTTTAATATTTCCGTGGATAAAATTGACGGGGTTATTAATTTCGTGGGCAATACCAGCGACTAATTGTCCTAAACTCGACATTTTTTCAGATTGAATCAGTTGAGCTTGGGTGTGCTGTAACTCTTGCAAGGTTGATTCGAGTTGAGTAGTTTTTTGCGTCAGTTCTTGAGTTCGTTGAGAAACTTTTTGTTCTAGAGTTTGCGAATATTCTTCTAGTTGACTATATAATTGGGCGTTTTTGAGGGAAATTGCTGCTTGAGCGGTAAGCAGTTGAATTACTTGTAGACGCGCGCTTGTAAATGCATCTACGGTTAAGTTATTTTCTAGATAGAGAATGCCAATTAATTGTCCTTGCTGGCTAATTGGAGTACACAGCACTGATTTGGGTTGATTTTTAATAATATAGTCATCACTTGCAAATTGCAATGTTTCACTAAGGCAAGCAAATACGGCTGTTTCTTGGGTTCGTGCGACAGAATAAATTAAGCTTTGGGGAATTTGCCGATATTGTTCGAGGGGAATTTCTAACCTTTGAGTTTGCTCAGAAGAAGCTCTTGCAACTACTAACCATTGTTTGTTCTGTTGGAGAATTAAATGACCAATTTGCGCTCCCGCTCCGGTAATTACTGTCTGCATTAAAGTGGCTAGTAGTTTTTCTAGTTCAATTTCTTGTGAGATGGCTTGTGCTGCTTTCATTACTACAGGAAAATCTAAGGAGAAATTTTTGCTGCTACTAATATTAGTGAAACTTCGTATTAGCGTTGGAGCGATGGTACTTTCATTAGTAATAGAAAGACTTGAAGGTTCGAGAATAGATGCTAGTAGCTGTGGGTAATTTTGTTCTAAATGGTTAATTTTGGCTGTGGCGCCCCATTTAGCATAGCAGCAGTAAGCTGATTGCATATAACCGCAGGCTACCTGATGTTTACCCAAATATAGGTAAAATTTCGCAGCAAGTTCGTTTGCAAGAGCTTCTTCAGAGAGAAATTCGTTTATGACGGCGCCTTTTATAGCACGGTCGTACCAGTCCCCTGCTTCATGATTCTTGCCTAAAACTCGACATTTCTCTGCCTCGATTAAATCAAGTTTATGCTGGTGATTCATGGGAGCATGATGTGCCCATTGTTTCAGGGTAGTTTGATGGGTTTCTACCAAAGTGAGAGTGTTAGCTTGCTCAATTTCTGACTGTGTAGATAATGACCCCAAGTAAGTTAACGCAGCATAGAAATGAAAAATCGGAATAAAAATTGCTCCTACTGCTGCTGTTAAATAAAGGTTTGCTTGGGAAATGTAGTCTAGAGCATTGGTATAGTTGTCAAAGAAATAGGCAAGTTTTAGTTTGTAAATATAGGCAACAGTGAGGGCTGAAAATTCATTATCTTGATGGTGCTTAGGAAGCATCACCGCTTCATCATACGCAGTTCCGATTAATAAATCTGGTTGATTGACAATTTCTCTCAAGTTATGCAATGCCTGTTGTTTTATTTTCAGGTAAGTCAGAGGAGAATATTGCTTTGCATTGGCTAAGACAACACAATAGTTTTCTATTTCTAATTTCCAATCTTCTAAAGATATCCCAGCGAAGAAAGTATCATCAAAATAATTATTTATATTGTAACCAGCATATAGCAAATCACCTGTTTCAATTCCTGCTAAATAACCCTCTTTCATCGTTAGTATTGTAGTCCTCAATGGTTCCTGACGATGTTGGAGAAAAAAGCTAAACAAAGATAAAGTTTGAGACTTGAATTCGTGTGTATCTAACTGATTAAGTAAGCTTAGTGCTACTCGCCCAAAGCAATAGCCCCTTTCTACCTCTTCCCAAAAAGTAGACAGTACCATGCCATAAATGATATACCCGATGATTGATGCGGGTGCATTACCAAAGTGGAGTGATAGACTCACCATTATAGAGCCAAGCAAAGGTAGCAAATCAGAACGTGCCAAAAGAATGGAACTAAACAATATGGCTAACACTTGCATCGCCGCAATTGTCTTTTCATCGCTCATTACAGGCAGATTAATCAATTCCTCTATTTGTTTACCTTGAAGTTGCTCTGTAAGCGTTTGTAGTACTTTGTCTGTCAAAACTTTGTCAGGTTCACATGAAAACTCAACACCCAGTTGTGTCAAAGCATTTTGACCGACAGCAATCGCTTCTAACATTTTACTTTGAGCTGTTAGTGCGCTGATTTGAATCTCGTAAATTTTAACTTTGTCTAGTATCGTTTGGGCAGATTGTAAAACTTGGGTTGCTATGAGTTCCATCTCGTCAAACTCACCATTCAAATAAGCTGATTCGGTAGCTGCTACATAAAGATTGAGTGTTAATTTATACTGGTTTTGCCAACAATCAACGGGAAGTAAATCAATTCCCGTTTGTAAATAAATTTTGGAGGCATTGTATGCGGTCGCATTTCTGGCTTTCTGTCCAGCTGATAAGTTAAGTTGAGCTAAGACTGAGCGTTCTTCGGGTTGGGTTATTAAGTATCGACCTAAATTTAAATGTCCAATGATATCAAATAGCTTTTCTTCTTTTTCTATCTCTGATAAGTTTTGTTGGAGTAATTGCCCAATTTTGAGATGAACAGCTTGTTTATGGTTATCGGGAATGAGAGAATAAGCAGCTTGTTGAACGCGGTCGTGCAGAAATTTATATTCTGCTAATTGCTTATGAGTGTGTCCTAACTCTAATTGCTCCTCCAAGTCTCGCTGATAAAACTTATAAATTTGAGTTTGCGGTAAAACCAAGCCTGCTTGTAAAGCTGTCCATAAATCCGTCGCTGTTTCGATTTCAGATTTTTCGGAGACAATAGCTAGGGTATTTAAATCAAATTGGTTGCCAATACAAGCTGCTAATTTTAAAATTTCTTGTGTTGTCTGTGGTAATTTTTGTAGCTGCGCGGACATAAATTCCACGGCATCATCAGTTAATGCGGCTTGTTGCACTTGGGTAATATCACATTCCCATCCTCGTTGATTATTAAAGCTAATTAATCCGTCTTGATGTAGTGCTTTGAGAAACTGGGTAGCAAAAAATGGATTACCTTGGGTTTTTTGATAGATTAAGTCCGCAAGCGTTCGCGCTGATTCTTCAGAACAGTTGAGTGTATCTGCAACTAAATTATTTAGGCTGTTTGTAGATAATGCCTTCAAAGTAATTGTATTAATTATTGCTCCTGTATTTGCGACTTCATTTAACATCAACATTAATGGATGAGCCGGAGAGACTTCTGAGTCTCGATAGGCGCCGATAGTAAATAAATAATTTGTTTGAGAATCACTATGTAATAACTGCATTAACTTTAAAGATGCAGAATCTGCCCATTGTAAATCATCCAGAAAAATGACTAAAGGATGTTTGGGTGTGGTAAACACTTGAAGAAATTTTTGAAATAACAAATTAAAGCGATTTTGCGCCGCTGTGCCCGATAATTGAATAGCTGGCGCCTGTTGACCAATAATTTTTTCTAATTCGGGGATAACTTCAATAATTACCTGTCCATTTTCTCCAACTGCTTCTAAAATATGAGTTTTCCATTGTTGAAGTTGAGTATCGCTTTCGCTTAATAATTGTTGCATTAAATCTCGGAAAGCTTGCACAAAAGCAGAAAAAGGAATATTGCGATTAAATTGGTCAAATTTCCCTTTAATAAAATAACCCCTTTGGCGAACAATGGGTTTATGTACTTCGTTGACAACCGCAGTTTTACCAATACCAGAAAAACCAGCAACTAGCATCAATTCGGATGTTGAATTGCCTGCAACGCGCTCGAAAGCTTCCAACACCATTTGCACTTCGGCGCCTCGTCCATATAATTTATCAGGAATAATAAAGCAATCGCTAATATCTTTTTGAGCGATGTTAAAATATTCAATTTTGCCAGTATTCTTGATTTGATATAAACAAGTTTCTAAATCGTGTTTTAATCCTAAAGCGCTTTGGTATCTATCTTCAGCATTCTTTGCCATCAGTTTACTGACAATTTTACCAAGAACTTTGGGAATTTCTGGTTTGATATCAGTTATACAAGGAGGTATTTTGGCAATGTGACAATGCACCAACTCCATCGGCTCGTCAGAGATAAACGGTAATTGCCCGGTTAATAATTCGTAAAAAGTAACACCCAAAGAATAAAAGTCTGTACGGTAATCAATACCCCGATTCATTCTTCCTGTTTGTTCTGGCGATATATAAGATAATGTTCCTTCTAAAACATTAGGGTTTTTTAGAGATTGGGTTTCTCGTGGCAATAAAGAGGCTATACTAAAGTCTATTAATTTAACCTGCTTTGTTTCTGGATTAATTAAAATATTTCTGGGTTTAATATCTTTATGAATTATTCTCTGATGATAGAGAACATCTAAGGTATCGCATAGGGATATGGCAATTTGTAGAAATTCCTGATTATGAGAATAATAATCACCTAGTGAAACTCCTCCAAAGTCTTCCATCACCAATATATAACCGTTTTGGAACGTTTCAAGGCTATAGGTTTGAATAATTCCTTGAAAATTCAGGTTTTTGGCAATAGTGTACTGATTACGAAATTGTACGAGTTCGTTAAAGCTGGGATAAGGATTTTTCAGCAGTTTGATGACTACGGGTAAATAGTCAGCTTCTCGATATCCTCGATAAACGATGGTTCTCGAGCTTTTATAAACTTCTTCGCTAAGTTGATATCCGGGAATACTGACAAAGGCGCTAATCATACTAACTTTATCCTTATGACTTTCACGCTTAGTATTCCCAGATATACCCAGAAAATTATAAAACTTCAGAAAATTTATTGGTTTTCAGCCTTTTCCTGTATCATTTGTCTTTAGGATGTGGTTTATAGCAATGAATGGAAAAAGGTGAATTTAGAAATTCCCCATTACAGCAGATTTTTGAAATCTAAAGTAATGGGGCAGAACATTACAATCGATGCAAAATGTAGCAGACCAATTTCAGCTTTGTCAGAACAATAGTAAATCAAAATGAATAACTCATGAAGTATAAGATTTTCTTTACAATACTTAACAAAATAAAAATCCTAGAAACCGGGTTTTTTCATTAAAATCTGTTATAAAAATGACTATTTTGCCTAAAAACGTGGTTTCTTAAATGTAGTAAAGAAAAGTTTATATTAACTGATAGTTTACACTTTAAAAGTTAATTAAGAAACAATACGAAAAATTAAGTATATTAAACTTAAGTGACTATTGATTCCCAAATTTGACGATAATACTCTTTTAACAAATCTGTGCGAGGTCATTTTTAACAAAAATAAGTCAACCATACTATCGATAGAAAATTAGAGATTAATTATGCCGAACAACAGCGTTGAAGTACACAGAGGTTTAATTCAATGCGAATTTTAATAGTAGAAGATGACGAGTGCATAGCCAAAACACTGTTGAGTGTCCTTGGCAACCAGCACTATACAGTTGATGTAGCTAGCGATGGTAACTTAGGTTGGGAGTTAATACAAGCTTTGTTTTACGATTTGATACTGCTTGATGTCATGCTGCCAAAGTTAGATGGACTCAAGATTTGTCAGAGGTTGCGCTCTAAAAACTACCAAACCCCTATTTTAATACTGACGGCAAAAAACTCAAATACAGATAAAGTCAAGGGACTAGAAGCAGGAGCAGATGATTATGTGGTTAAGCCATTTGAATTTTCTGAGCTACTTGCGCGTATTCGTGTATTGCTACGGTGCCTCTCTTCGCCCATTCAAACGGTACTACAATGGGAAAACTTGTGTTTATATAAAGATAGCTGTGAAGTTACCTACAACGGTAATTTACTCACCTTAACTCCCAAAGAGTACCGTTTACTAGAACTTTTTCTGCGTAATAGACATCAAGTTTTTAGCCGAAGTGACATTCTTGACCACCTTTGGTCTATCGAACAGGCGCCAAAAGAAGATACAGTAACAGCGCATATTAAAGGTTTGCGGCAAAAACTAAGTCTTGCAGGCGCCACCAATGATTGCATAGAAACAGTATTCGGCATCGGTTATCGTTTAAAAGAAACAGGATTTAGTACCAAAAATCAATCTTTGAAGGTGCAGCAGAAAAAAAAGAGTAAAATAAAGACTGCATTAAGCGAACTATGGCAAAACTTACAATTTAAAACAAACGAACGTTTAGCCGTTTTACAACAAACAGCTACAGCATTAACTTTAAATGAATTGGCAGAAGAACAAAAACAAAAAGCACAAGCGACAGCACACAAGTTAGCAGGAATATTAGGTGTATTTGGTTTAGTAGAGGGTTCACGTCTTGCAAAACAGGTAGAGCAAATGTTTCAGTTGGGAATGCCACGAGACCAAAGTACAGCATTTAACCTCTGCCACTTAGTAGGACTTCTCCAACAAGAACTCAATAAACCAGTCTTTGAAGAATTTTACAAAGCAGTTTTGAATTTCGTAGAGGAGGAAGATAGTGTTAAATGATACTTTTACAAACCATGAATATCCGGCAACAGAGTCAATAAACCCTGTAGACTCACTGGAAGTATTGCTGCATAAATTAATGAACCGTGTTCGTCAATATGCAGAAATATCTGATATTTTGTCTGTCACAGTTAATGAAGTGCGGGTTTTTTTAGAAACTGACCGGGTTAAGGTATATAAATTTGATACAGATGGTAGCGGTGAAGTTGTCGCTGAGTCTGTTAACGAGTGTTTACCCTCACTATTAGGGCAAAATTTCCCCGCAGAGGATATTCCACTTGAAGCGCGTGAAATGTTTCAAAAAGTTCGCCAGCGTACAATTGTAGATGTGCCTGCTCAAACTATAGGGTTAAGTCGATTTTTATATCCTGACAGTGATAATAATGATATTTGGTTTCGTCACGTAGACCCTTGCCATATTGAATATTTGATATCAATGGGTGTAAATTCTTCTGTAGTTGTGCCAATTTTACACCGTCAACAGTTGTGGGGATTATTAGTTTCTCATCATAGCGTACCGCGAAATGTTACCGAACGAGAATTACAAGTATTGCAACTTGTAGCAGACCAATTATCTATTGCGGTGGGACAGTCAACCTTACTTCAACAAACTCGAATTTTAGCACAACAAGAAGCTACAATTAACCGCGTTGCTAAACTGTTACATTCGATGACCGAAATGCAGTTGCAAGAAGCTTTAGAGTTAGCTGTGTCGGGTTTACAAGCTAGCGGTGGTAGAGTTTATATTGCGCCACAAAAACCAAACGAAGAAGCACAAATATATAGTTGTGGGTCTGGGAGTATATTGAATGAAGATTATTGCGATTGGTTAACTACTCAATCAACATTACCTGAACTGAGCCATATTTGGGTATTTAATGATTTGCTTGTGTACTCTTTACCAGAATATTTAGCGAATGATTTTAATAAAGCTGAAATTCGGAGCTTATTAATTGTTCGTTTGGAGTACCATACTTCAATTGTGGGTTATTTGAGTATTTTCCGTCGCTCTATTGATACAGAAACTTTATGGGCACGGCGCCGAGACCCTCTGGAAGCGCGACACTTACGTCCGGTACAATCGTTTGAAGCATGGCAAGAGTTAAAAAAAGCTCAAGTCAACCCTTGGACGGCACCGGAAATTGATTTAGCTAATTCTTTGGGTAGCCACTTTGCAATGGCGATTCAGCAATATCAATTATATCAAAAAATACATGTTGCTAATTATAATTTACATAGAGATATTGAACAAAGAAAGCTGTTTGAAAGCAAAATTTCTGCATTAAATGCCGAGTTAGAAACACGAGTAATTGAACGTACCGCTGAGTTACAGCAAGCCAATACCGAGTTGAAACATGAAGTTAAAGAACGTCAACAAGCACAAGCTTCTGTAGAACGTTTAAGTCGGTATAATGAGTTAATTTTAAACTCAGCAGGTGAGGGAATTTACGGTTTAGATGCCGACGCAAAACTCACTTTTATCAATTCTGCTGGCGCCAGGATGTTGGGTTATCAAGTCGAAGAACTAATTACCCTAGGTCAGCATTTTCTAGAGTCTGTTATAAAACACACTAAATCTGATAATACTGCCTACAAATGGTCAGAGAACCCAATACGTGCGACTTTAGAATATGGCAAAGTCCAAAACATTAGCGATGATATATACTATCGTCGAGATGGCACAAAATTTCCTGTTGAGTATATTTCAACACCAATCCAAGAACAAGGTCAAATTATCGGCGCCGTAGTTATTTTCAAAGATATAACCGAACGGCAAATAATTGAGCGCATGAAGGATGAGTTTGTTTCTGTTGTTAGTCACGAACTGCGAACACCTTTAACTTCGATATGCAGCGCTTTAGGTTTACTATCAAATAATTCGCTTGATAGCCAACCAGTTAAAAAACAGCGTATGTTAGAAATTGCGTTTGAAAATACAAACCGCTTGGTGCGTCTTATCAACGATATCCTTGATATCGAGCGCATCAACTCCGGCAAAGTTTCAATGCATTTTCAAATATGTAATGCTGCTGACCTAATGACTCAAGCTGTTGATGAAATGCGCGCGATGGCAGAAAAAGCCGAAATTACTCTTTGTGTGGCGCGACTAGATGCTCAACTTTGGGCAGACCCTGATAAAATAGTTCAAACGCTTACTAATTTAATTAGTAATGCAATTAAGTTTTCAGGTGCTGGTAGTACTGTTTGGTTAAGCGCGGAAATTCAGATGACTCCTCATATATTATTTAAAGTCAAAGATGAAGGGAGAGGAATTCCGGAAGATAAATTAGAAACTATATTTGACCGTTTTCAGCAAGTCGATGCATCAAATTCTCGTAACCAAGGAGGGACGGGTTTGGGACTTGCTATATGTCGAAGTATTGTACAGCAACATGGAGGCGCCATTTGGGCAGAAAGTGTATTAGAAGTAGGTAGTACATTTTATTTTACATTACCTTTATTGCGAGGAGCATAATTATGACTAAGCGTGTATTAATAATAGATGATGAGCAGGGTATTCGAGAAACAACTCAAGTGTGTTTAGAAATAACTGGAGATTGGGAAGTTTTTACAGCTAGTTCGGGTAAAGAAGGTTTAGTGCTAGCTGCTAGTTCACAACCTGATGTAATTCTTTTAGATGTAATGATGCCAGATATGGATGGGTTAACTACATTAAAAAAAATACAATCTGACCCAGAAATTCAGCATATTCCCGTAGTTTTTTTGACAGCAAAAGCACAACCTGCCGAACAGCGTCAATTTAGCCAGTTAAAATTGGCAGCATTAATTACTAAACCCTATGACCCATTTACTTTGTCCGACCAACTCACGGAGGTGATTTCTAATAAAACAAATAATTTATAACAAAAATTACCTTTCATTATTGATAAATAGAGTATAAGAAAGCGAATTATTTACTCTGACCGAGCAACGGTTTCCCAAATGCTAAACACACAGGAGCATAGGAGCAGTTTTTATTGTCGGCTTTGCTTGCGAGTCATAGCGATTACTGCCTTGACCGTAAGCTCTGGTAAATCGCCCAAAGTTGGTAAAATGTCTTCAGTAGAAAAAACTTGGGGTAGGTTATCTCCAAACCATACCCAAACCTGTTGTCGAGTTATGTCTATTAGCCAAGCTAATTGTGTTCCATTGCTGAGGCAGTGGAGAATTTTGTTTTGCACGTCTAAAGTGCTTTGATCAGGAGAGAGAATTTCAATTAACCATTCCGGCGCCCCCTGTAGCGGTCCATCTTCATCGCCAAGACGCTCGCTGGTAACGACAGAAATATCTGGTACTGGAGAGTAGGGAGGTACAATACAGCGCAGTTCTTGCACAGCTTCAAACTGCTCAGTATGAAGATTTACGTAATTTACCAAATTGCGTTGTAGCCGCGAGTGAAAAAGGGTTGGCATTGGTTTTTGTAGAGCTTGCCCGTTAATTAACTCCCATGCGGGGGAAGACTCAATGTTGGGTTGAGAGAGAAACTCGGCTAAAGCGGTTGTTGCTAGTGACTTCATATATAATGAGCTTTCCTCAAATTTTTCCACTTATGACATAGATTCCTGCCGCACTTTAATATTAAACTATCTGTTACCAAACTATTTTGGTATCGGCAATAGATAAATGAAATGCGACGGCGCCTTCATAGCTTGTAGAATATGTTAGTTAATAGGGTAAGCGTCTTTAAGATAACCCCCATTATATAAGAGGTATTGATGGTGCAGACACCCGCTAGTCCTAAAAACCAAACTTTGCCGATTGAGTTACCATCATCAATTGGGTTGTACGTTACCCAAGAACAGTTTACAGCTCTAGCAGCAGTAAACCGAGACTTGAAACTGGAAAGAACCGCACTAGGAGAGCTAATTGTGAACCCACCAACGGGTTGGGAAACTGGGGAACGCAACCTCAGTCTTACCGGACAACTGTATCGCTGGTACGAAGAAAACGAAGATTTGGGTAAAGCTTTTGACTCCTCTACTGGGTTTATTTTACCCAATGGCGCCACTCGTTCTCCCGATGCTTCTTGGGTTAGTCAAGAACGGTGGGATGCACTTACTCCGGAACAAAAAGGAACTTTTGCAAATATCTGTCCCGACTTTGTTGTTGAGTTAAGGTCAAGCTCAGATGGACTTGAGCCATTGCAAGCAAAGATGAAAGAATACATTGATAATGCCGCCCTCTTAGGATGGTTACTCAACCCGCAGCAACGACAAGTGGAAATTTATCGACCGGGATTAGAGGTAGAGGTGTTGGAGAACCCTACTCACTTATCTGGTGAGAATGTGTTACCCGGTTTTGTTTTAAATATGCGCCGAGTCTGGAGCAAGTAATAAATATATGATATAATATACAGCGCTATTGCGGCTAGGTGTAGATTTATGACCCCTTTGACGTTAAGTTTAGACACCGTTCATTTAAGTGACGAACAATTCTATCAGTTATGTCAAAATAACCGCGAGTTACAGTTTGAACTCTCAGCCAAGGGAAAATTAATTATTATGTCACCAGTTGGAGGCGAGAGCGGAAATCGAGAAGCTGACTTTATTATCGATTTAGGTATTTGGAATCGGCAGACAGGTCTCGGTTATACCTTCAGTTCCTCTACTGTATTTAAGTTACCCAATGGTGCAAACCGTTCTCCTGATGCTGCTTGGATTAAAAAGGAACGTTGGGAAGCACTCACTCCTGAACAAAGACGCAAATTTCCCCCTATAGCACCAGACTTTGCGATTGAATTAAGGTCAGCTACAGATGATTTAGAAACGCTGCGTGAAAAGATGCAGGAATATACGGATGCAGGGGTGCAATTGGCATGGTTAATTAATCCCCAACAGCAGCAAGTGGAAATTTATCGTCAAGAGCAAGATGTAGAAGTGCGGAATCTACCGACACAATTATCAGGTGAAAATTTATTGCCCGGATTTAGCTTAAGTTTATCCCGGTTTGTAAATAGCTAATACGGCGCCACAGATAGATTTACAATCAAGCTAGAGTTAAGCTTGTGCATATGTTTGAGTAAATATGGATATTGATGATTTATTTAACTACATTGCCCAAAATAATACAGATGCAGCTTTACATTTTTTTGATGCAGCACGAAGCACCATCGCCAAGCTAGCTCAAAATCCTGGTTTGGGCAATCTTTATAATGTAGATAATCCTCGTTTACAAGGTTTGCGTAAATCGGGTATTAAAGGTTTTGAAAAATATCTTATTTTTTACTTGGCAACAGAAGAATTACTAACAGTAGTACGTATCATTCATGGCAGTCGCGATATTCCCACTATCTTGGAACAAGAAGAAACTAATACATAAGGCGCCGATGCGACAACTTAATCGTTTCAATATAACCCGCCATAAGTTGGCAACGGATTATGAACGGATGTAGCGGATAGTTGATTTTATGTAACTAGTTTTGTTTGTAATAAATAATTTATCCGTTACATCTGTTGCATCCGTTGCTAATTAACACATCATAATCAACGCATGAAGTAGGTACATTATGTTTCCGAAGCATATATGTAGTGTACAAAACTAACCGCAAAGAAAATCACTGGTGCCAATCGTCGTTATTCTCAACATTTTAGTTCAAGCGTACAACCAACTCCAAGTACTCCGGCTGGTTTTGGTTGGCTTGATGGTGGCACTATTCCTAATCAGCAATTACTTTTCAGCTTACAAGAAGGACAACAGGGACTATTAACAGGAATTCGTTATGGACTTTTAGATGATTTTGAAATTGGGGCGTATCTCTCTAGCATTCCTGGAACTGTAGACTAATCCCAATTAGGGTTTAGCGGCAAAATACGCTTTTTAAATCAAGCAGAGGGCGCCCCCGTAACTTTAAGTGCAGCAGCAACAATCGCACGGTCGAATAACGTAATAATTAACTTTGTTAATAATAATCGTAACGAATTTAGGCAGCGAGGCTTGACTAAAGGTGGATTTGCGTTTAGTAATGAAACGGACGAAGAATTACTTATCATCACCCTGTCTACTCCAATGCACTATAAATTTAAAGGTGGAAGTGCTGTGTGGCTGACTCCCACTTTAGGATTTGTGCAGCGCTCAGGACTTGAGATTGGTGGGTTTAGCTTTGGCGCCTCAGTTCCTGTGTTTAAAAATTTAGATGTAATTGCTGAAGCTGGTGTAGATATTTTAGGCAACGGCAATGCCTTTATCGGTAACAGCCTCCAAAAAGTTATACCTTGGACTGTCGGTTTACGTTGGTATCCAGGTGCCGTTACTGGTATGCAATTAGAAACTTACCTGACCAACAGACTCGGAACATCGCCTTATGATAGTCTTAGAGTCAGAGCTGATAATGACACTGCTGTAGGTTTTGGTTTAATTCTTCCAATTCAATTTTAGAACTCTCTTGAGAATTTTGATATGTAAATTAACACCTTTGATAGCGCATCCCCGGTAACTGTGCAATTAAACCCATTAACTCAAGTTGTAACAGCGCACTAGAAACTAAACCCGGCGCCATACCAGTTTGTTGAATAATCACATCAAAAGCAGTAGAGTCCATCGAAACTGTTTCGATAACCTTTTGAAGTTCAGGTTCTAACTCTTGTAAAGCTGTTTTTACAGTTGCAGGTATGGAATCAAACTGTGGTATCGCTCCTAGCATTTTAATTAACTCATCAAGCTCACTTGGAATTGGTGTGGCGCCTTGTGCAATCAGTTTTAAACAACCTTGAGAATTATAATCATCCACTCTACCCGGCAGTGCATACACATCACGTCCAAACTCATTCGCGTAGTCTGCTGTAATTAAGGCGCCAGATTTAATAGGCGCCTCAAGTACCAAAACCGCGCGACACAAACCAGCAATAATGCGGTTGCGACGAGGGAAATGTGTGCGGTCAGGTGGAGTTTTGCTTTTATACTCGCTGACGACTATTCCTTGTTTTAATATTTGCTGATAAAGTTTTTGATTTTTGGCAGGGTAGACAACATCAACACCTGTACCAAAAACAGCAATAGTGCGTCCGTCTGCTTTCAATGCAGCAACATGACTTTCGCTATCAATTCCCTCTGCCATTCCCGAAACAACTGTAAACCCATTTTTTGCAAGCGCAGTACTAATTTGCCTAGTCCAGCGAATACCATATTCACTCGGTTGCCGTGTCCCCACAATTCCAATAAGTCCTTTTTGCCCTAAGTTCTCTTCTAGTTCTACGGCGCCGCAATAATACAAAATAGGTGGAGGACTCGCAGTTTCCATAAGTAAACGCGGGTACTCATCATCAACAGGTGTCCAGAAATTAGGATTTTCTTTGAGGTGTTTTGCGAGGAACTCTTCTGGATGATTAGTTTTATTAAAACTAGCTCGATCTTTGCCGACTTTTTGTATCGTGTTGAAACCAAAACCTTCTACGGCGCCTAATTCACTTGACTTTACGGACCATGCAGCTTGTAAAGAACCAAAATGTTGATACAACCGTTGTAATAATACCGGGCCAACACCTGATATCTGCGACCAAGCTAACCAATACGCGCGTTCTGACAACTTCCCATCCTCAATAACTATATATAGTGTTCCCAGACGCCTGTTTTGGATTTAAAGCTCACAACTAAAATGTAACTATTTTTAACTTGGTGTTAAGTTCGCAGTTGTTAAATAAAATAGTTTACAGCCGAATGGGAGAGTGAACATGTGGGAGGACGAAATTTTAGAGGAAATTCATCGGATTCGTGAGGAACATGCAAAAGCTTTCAATTACGATATTAAAGCAATTTGTGAAGATTGCTTTTATACGGAATTTAAGAGCGACGCTGATAAACAAAGCATTTATGGCGCCATTCAAAGTTCGTTTTTTGTTCCTCTAAAACCTAATTTTTAAGCATAATTACTCCGAAGACGTAACGAGTTTGAGCTTAACTTGACATTAATGGCGTGCCCTAGAGTCCTATGTTTAGAACGGGCAAGGATGCCGATTCCACGGTAATCTTTACAATCCAATTCCAATAAGTTATACAAGTATTACATGTGAGTTGAATGTAAAAATAGTTACCATGATTCTTAGATATACTGCTGGCTATATTCCGGGTAAAAAATCAGAGGGTGCGAAGTTTCATCAAATAGGACGTTTCCAGAGTAAGCAGTTACCACCCAAAGTTGACCTGCGTAAATATATGACCGATGTAGAAGAACAGGTAGGTAATAGTTGTGTTGCTAATGCTTTTGTAGGCGCCTATGAATACCTTGCAAAAAGAGCTAATGGTGAATCTGGTAATGTTAGCCGTTTGTTTGTTTACTATAACGCGCGGTCGCTGCATGAAAGCGAAGACGAGGACAAAGGGACACAAATGGAACTAGCAATCGATGCTTTGTGCAAGTATGGAGCGTGTTCAGAAGAACTTTGGGCTAACTCCGAGGAGTTAATATTAGAGCAACCAGATGATTTAGCCTACGAACATGGAGCTAACTTTACAATTGAGGAAGCTGAGTTCGTTGAAACTGACCTTGACTTATGGCGCCATACTTTAGCAGAAGGATATCCAATTGCCTTTGCTCTCAATACATTTAATTCTTTTGATGAAGCTACAAAAAATCGGGGGCGAGTACCAATGCCTAAATCATCTGATGATGTGCGCGAAACTCACGGATGGCACGCAATGCTGTGTGTTGGTTACTCCGATAAAGATAAAATGTTTATAGTACGCAACTCATGGGGGTCTTCTTGGGGAGATGAAGGGTATTGCTATATTCCCTACGATTATGTAATTCACAAAGACTATAACGGACACGACTCGTGGATTATAAAATCTGTTAGCGATTTAGACTTTAGTGCTGAGGTTTGGGAAGAAGATGAGTCTGTTTTTGCTGACGAAGGTTCTTTGTTGCTATTTGACTTCTATGTTACAACTTCTGACCCAGAGGGTTTTGCGACCGATTTAGAAAATCTGTGTCTAAATTATGTAGAAAGCGACGAAGAATACTACTTTGATTACGAGTATGAAGAACAAGATGATGAAAGCTTTGTTCTTAATATTCTCAACTTTGACCTGACTATTGAAGACGCAACCGAATTCCTTGAAGAGTTAGATGCGCTTTGCGATGAGTACGCCATAGACGGTGACTACGACTACTGTATTGATGGCGAGGACTGCGAAGAAGAAGAGTAGAAAGATTGGCAACGGATGATAAACGGATGTAACGCATAGGCTTTAAATAGTAGGGTGCGTGACATTACCAACCTTTAAAAACGAAGTGGAGTAATGGTAGTATCACGCACCTTACTTTTGTTTTTAACAAATAACTCATCCGCTACATCCGTTACAAAGCTGCTTATCCATGTATATACAATTATTTCAACTCTTGACCCCGTGCTAAAAGTTCAATTATTTCGCTGCGAGTCAGGTTGTTTGCCTTTGCAATGGCATCTAAATTTTCCCAAGCTGTATCGGTAAGTCGTATTGAGCGTAAGCGTTTGGGTTCTTTATAATCTGGTTCAAACTTACCTGTAGGAGAACGTTTGCGTCGTGTAGATTTTTCTTTATTAGCAGAATATTTATTTTCATCTAACTGAACGTTTGTAGTAATTAAGTTAACTAAGTTATCAATCAGTCTTTGGCGCTCCATTGGCATAATATCCCCACTTTGCAGCATATATTCAATCATCACAAAATGAAATAAGGCGCCTAAGAATATACGTGCTGTTGCCTCTGGGTCGGTTAATTGTAATTCTGGATGAAACTGCAAATACTGAGTAATATTATTAACGAATATTTTTTGTGTGTTACTAACTAAATACCTTGCTAGCGTAGGAAACCGACCAGACTCAGCAATTACCAAGCGTATCAAATCTAAAAGCTCTGGTGTATCACTGACACTTTTACTTAGCTGATTTAAAAAATTATTTGCCAAACCTGCCAATACAGATGCAGGTTCTCCTTGAAAAAAATCTTTTGGTAAGTCTAGCACACCTGCACAACTTGTTATCAAACGCTCAATTAAGGCAATAAATAATTTTTCCTTATCTAGAAAGTGGCTGTAAACGGTTGTTTTCGATACACCTGCCGCTGCTGTGACTCTATCCATCGTTGCCCCAGCAAACCCATGTGTCAAAAATTCCTGCATGGCGCCAGTTAAAATCGCTTCGATTTTATCTGCCGATTGTGAAGCTTTATTGAGACCTTTGTTTTTTGCTTGCATATCACCTTTTGCTTGGGTTATTGGCGCCACCACAATAAATTCTAAGATACGCACCTTGACAAAAGCAACTGTACAGTTTAGTTTAGTAGTGTCACTAAACGATTTAGTTTACCTGTCTCGCACAAGAGGGAGAAATTGTGGTGCGCGATTTAATAGCAAATCATTCAATATTATCAAAAGTTAAACCCCGACAGCTTGTATTACTTGGCATAACTACAAGTTTACTGGCAGTTGGTGTATTAGTATCCCAAGTCTTCAATACCCATGTAGTACAACTAGGTAAGGAAAAACAGACGCAGCAAGTTGTGCCGTCTGAAATCAAAACGGTGACAGCATTAGGTAGACTTGAGCCAAGAGGTGAAGTTATCAAGCTTTCGGCGCCTACAGCATCAGGTCAAGGAAGTCGGTTAGAAAAGCTGTTAGTAGAAGAGGGAGATACAGTAAAAGCTGGACAGGTAATTGCAGTATTGGATAGTAGCGATACACTCAAAGCTGCATACGATAAAGCATCAGAAGCGGTGCAAGTTTCACGGGCAAATTTAGCCAAGGTTAAAGCAGGTGCGAAAGTTGGAGAGATAGACGCACAGAAAGCCGAAATTGCGCGCGTTCAAGCGCAGTCGTTGGGTGAAGAGAGGGCGCAACTGGAAACTTTAGCGAGATTAGAGGCACAGTGGGAAGGGGATAAAGCTGCACAACGAGCGACTATTAAAAGGCTTGAGGCTGAGTTGAATAATGCTAAATCAGAATTTCGTCGTTACGAGCAGTTGTACAAAGAAGGCGCCATTTCCCAGTCTAATTTTGATAGTAAGCGTTTGGGTGCCGATACACTCACTCAGCAATTAAGCGAAGCTAGAGCTAATTTTGAACGTACAAATAGTACTGGTAATAGACAAATTCAAGAAGCCAAAGCTGTTTTAAGTCGTATTCAAGCTACTAGTAGCAAGCAAGTAACATCAGCAGAAGCGACGCTTAATAAAATTGCAGAAGTCCGTCCGGTAGATGTTGCCGCAGCTTCTTCCGAACTTCGACAAGCGATAGCAGCACAGAAAGAAGCAAAAGCAAATTTTGAGCAAGCTTTTGTAAAGGCGCCTTCAAGTGGAGTTATTTTCAGGGTAAATACTCGTTCTGGGGAAACAGTTTCAAACGATGGCATTGTTGAACTTGGAGAAGTTAATCAAATGATGGCCATTGCTGAGGTGTATCAAAGCAATATTAGTAAAATTAGACCTGGGCAAACAGTGCGTGTTACTAGTAATTCTCTCAATGGTGAGTTATTTGGAAAAGTTGAATTAGTTGGTTGGCAAGTACGGCGCCAGAATATTATTAATTCTGACCCTAGTGATAATATTGATTCACGAGTTGTCGAAGTTAGAGTAAAACTCGATGAACCATCAAGTCAAAAAGCTGCTAAGTTAACAAACTTGCAAGTCAAAGCAATATTTGAATTATTTTAGATTTTTAGATTCCCGACTTCCTTAAGAAGTTGGGAATCTGGATGGAGGAATCTAGGAGCAAATCTATGGTAGGCTTTATTCAAGAGTTACAAAGACGTACACCTCTAGGGTGGTTGCAACTAAATCGTCATAAAGGACGTTTAATTGTCGCAGTTTCTGGAATTGCATTTGCAGATGTTCTGATGTTTATGCAATTAGGCTTTCAAAGCGCACTTTTCGATAGTAATACTCGTCTTAACCGCGCGATACTTGCTGATGTTGTTTTAATTAGTAATCAAGCTAAAAACACCGATAATATATCGACGTTTACACGACGAAGATTATTTGATGCATCAGACGTACCTGGAGTAAAAGCAGCAGAACCCATGTATATTAGTACAGTAACATGGAGAAATCCTCAAACCCGAAAAAAGGCAAAAGTCCAAGCCATAGGTTTTAATCCTGAGCGACCCGCTTTGAATATACCTGAAGCTAATGCTCAACTTGATAAAATTCAGTTACCAGATAGCTTTTTATTTGATAAAGGAGCAAGAGGAGAATATAAACAGGTTTTCGCACAAGTCGAAGCAGGAAAGGAAGTTTCTACAGAAGTAGATAGACGTACTATTACTATAAATGGTTTATTTAAATTCGGCGCCTCTTTTGCTTCTGATGGGTTGTTGATTTCTAGTAGTGATAACTATTTAAGATTATTTCCGCGTCAAAAAGCTGGTAGTGTTAATCTTGGTTTAATTTATATTCAACCAGGATATAACCCAATTCAAGTTGCAAGTGCATTAAAAGCGTATCTACCTGATGATGTAAAAATCATGACTCGTGATGAGTTTGTGGAATTTGAAGAAGGTTATTTGAAAAGAGAAAGTCCAATTGCTTTTATATTTACCTTTGGTGTAGCAATGGGGTTTTTTATTGGTGTGATTATCGTTTATCAAATTCTTTCAACAGATGTTAACTCTCATTTGAAAGAATATGCAACTTTTAAAGCAATGGGCTATCCGAATAGTTATTTGCTGGGAGTAATTTTTGAAGAAGCGATTATTATTGCAGCAATTGGTTATATACCAGGATTTATCATACCTGTTGGACTTTATCAATTAGCGGCAAATGCGACTAATTTACCTTTATATATGTCAATCGCGCGAGCCATTTTTGTTTTTGTTTTAACTTTAATTATTTGTAGTATTTCTGGAACTATAGCAACCCGTAAGTTACAGTCTGCTGACCCAGCTGATATGTTTTAAATATTATGCATACTAATTTTAGCAACGAGTCTGTTATTTCAGTTAAAAATCTTAACCATTATTTTGGTAAAGGACAACTTCGCAAGCAAGTTTTATTTGATGTTAATTTAGAAATAAAGGCAGGTGAAATAATTATCATGACTGGTCCTTCTGGTTCTGGTAAAACAACCTTACTAACTTTGGCAGGTAGTTTACGTTCTACTCAAGAAGGTAGTTTACAAGTTTTAGGAAAAGAACTTTGCGGTGCCAATGAAAAGCAATTAACTGAAGCTCGGCGAAGTAACGGATATATCTTTCAAGCACATAATTTACACGGTAGTTTAACAGCTTTACAAAATGTGCGGATGGGTTTAGAAGTTCATAAAAAACTCTCTCCAGAGGTAATGAATGCTCGTTCTAAAGAAATGCTAGAATTTGTTGGTCTAGGACAACGTGTTAATTATTACCCAGATGATTTATCAGGAGGTCAAAAACAACGGGTTGCAATTGCTCGCGCGTTAGTCAGTCAACCAAAAATTGTCCTTGCTGACGAACCAACTGCTGCGCTGGATAAAAAATCTGGACGCGATGTAGTAGAGATGATGCAAAAACTAGCCAAAGAACAAGGTTGCACAATTTTATTAGTAACTCACGATAACCGAATTTTAGATATTGCCGACCGCATCGTTTATATGGAAGATGGTCGTTTAGTTAGCGATGGTAGTATTAATGCTTCCGATGAAGAAGTATCGCACAAGTTTATCCACAGTTGAATAACAGGAGTTCAGGTTATGGAAACAGTAACTAAAACCGATGTAATAATAGTTGGCGCTGGTCCAACGGGTTTATCTTTAGCTGTACAATTAATACATTACGGCATTGACTTTGTAATCTTTGATAAAAAAGAAAGTGTTACGGAACTTAGTAAAGCTGTGATAGTTCACGCGCGCACGTTGGAGATTTATGACCAGGTTAATTTAGCGCAAAAAGCCGTCTCTGGTGGTGAGATAGTTCAGAAAGGCGCTTTGATGCACGACGGTAAAATTAGCGCTCGCTTAGATTTTTCTGACTTTGGTGGGCGCCTTAGCCCGTTTCCGTTTTTCCTCATTTTTGAACAAAGCAAAAACGAGCGTCTTCTTTATGAGCATCTTCAGCAAAACGGGAAAGACGTTCATTGGCAGACCGAAATGGAAAGTTTAACGCAAGATGCGGACGGTGTGAGGGTAGTTCTATCAGCAGCAAACGGCAAACAAACAGTTGAAGCCCGATATCTGGTAGGCTGTGATGGTGCCAGTAGTCCAACGCGGCATTTCCTCGGTCTCGCTTTTGAAGGTTCGACTCACCCACGTTTATTTTACGTTGCGGACGTGGAGATGGATTTTCAAGTTGAAGAGGGTACATTTTACGGCGCCTTGGGACATGACTCGTTTGCACTAATGTTTCCCATGCAAGGTGAGAAGCACTGGAGACTTGTCGGCAACCTGCCCGAATATAACGACCAAGTTAATCAAGATGTTACATATGATGAAGTCGAAAACAAGGTTAAACAATTGGTGCAGCGTCCACTCGACATCACGAACGTGCGCTGGTTTTCGACTTACAAAGTACATACACGTCACGCTGATACATTCTCTATTGGTAGATGCTTTCTAGCTGGCGATGCCGCACATATCCATACACCTGCGGGTGGACAGGGAATGAACACGGGTATCCAAGACGCTTATAATTTAGCTTGGAAATTAGCATTTGTTTTAAAAGGTTATGCTGGTGTGTCGCTACTCCAAAGTTATGATGAGGAGCGCTTGGCAAATGCGAAACGACTGTTGCATACAACTGACCAGTTTTTTGAAGTTGCAGCAGGTGACCAGTGGTATCTTAGATTTTTCCGTGATAATCTTTTGCCCAGTCTCGCTAGTGTTGTGACTAAGTTCGGCGCCGCAAAAGAATTTCTGTTTCCAATGGTTTCTCAAATTGGAATTAACTACCGTGAGAGTTCTTTAAGCCAACATCATGGCCATAAAGATTTTAAGGTAAAAGCCGGAGATAGAATGCCGTATTTTTTAGTTGATGGCGCCAGTGTTTATGACAAACTCCACGCTCCCAAATTTCACCTGCTTGTTTTCTCAGACGGGGAACATAATTATCAAGGTTTAAAGTTGGAACTTGAAAAAGAATATGGGGATTTAATTGACTTCAACGTTATTCCACTTTACCCGCGCGTTGTAGAGATATTCGCTACAAACCAACCTTTTCAGGTGATGCTAAGACCCGACAACTATATTGGATTTATCTCCACGGAAGTTTCCTTAGAAGATTTCAAAGCCTACCTCAATGAGTTTGTCGAACACTAGTACAGCAAGGCAAAAGTCAAGATATTTTTGTTTTTTTTGTACTATTTAATACCATATTATCCTTCTAACCTACGAGCAAACCTTTCCTTCAGAGAAGTATCAATTTCTTTGGGAGTAAAAGTTTTTAACTTATCGTAAGTCAAGAGCATAACGAATATATCCTCCCCCACAATCATGCTAGTGGCAGTATCGTCAGTAAATTGAGTATTGAATTTAAATCCTAGTTTGCTAAAAAAATCTATTTTGTCTGGAGTTTCTTTTAGGGTGTGAGAGAAAACGTATTGCCTCATCTGCGGGTAAGGGTTGCTAATTCCATCTTTTAACCCTACTTCGTATGTCTTGCGTCCCATTAAAACAACATCAAAGCATTTATTCTCGGCATTTATCCCTAGTTTTTCGCGCGCTTAAAGCTGGAATTGTTTCAGGAAAATTTTCATGTAAATAAGCGACTTGTTCTCCTTCCATAAGAAAGAAGTCATATGAATCGTCTTTACAGGCAATGAATTTATCTACCGTACAAGCTACAAAATATTTCAGTTCGCACATATTAATCCTTTTTTAACTCCTTGAATTCTTATCTCTGTTAACTCTGTGTCTCTGTGGTAATAATCTTTACCCTGTATTTACCACAGAGGCGCAGAGGGCACAGAGAAGAGAGATTTAAAATAGGCGCCAATAATTAATAACACAATATTATGATTGTGAGTTTGGCTCGGTAATCCACTGAACAAGTTGAATGATTATACCGTTTGGGTCTTTGACCTGAAAAAATCTCTCACCCCAAGGTTCGGTTTCTATTGGCGTTATAATTGGCGCCCCTTCTTTTTGTAATCGGCTATATTCGCTATCGATGTCATCCACCACAAAGACAATTAGCAAACCATCTGCTTGATGTCCGCGCATATGGGTTGGTTTAAAAGTTTTTAGCCCAGTTTGAAGGAAAATAAGGTTGAAACCAGCATCTTGTCTAGAGAGAGATACAAACCCGTCGGCTGACATGTCTTCATTGAATCCGAAGTGTTTCTTGACAAAGGCGCCTGATGCCGTAACATCATCCACGTTGAGTGAGATAGGTGAAGAAGTAATTTGCATTTTAAACTCATGAGTGTGGGACAGCGAACAAAAAAGTTGTTAGTCCTCCAAAACTTCTGTATTATTACTTTCAAGATTTTTAATCAAAGCAATAAGCTCACCTGGTTGAGTTAGTTAGCGATGAGCGGTAATTTTCATGACTTTATCAACCTAAAAAAATCTATATTACAATGTAACACACAAAAATTAAATTCGGTCAAAAATATCGAAAAACACTTGGGCAGCACCAGATATCTAGTATATATCAGAAGGCAACGATTATACATCAGTCTTAGGGCTGATATATACTTAATCTCAAATCTCTGTGTAGAGACGCGATTAATCGCCGTCTCTACGTGCCTCTGTGGTAAAAAGAATTGCTGCACAGGCTTTCCGACCTGTGCTACGGTGTATTATCATGCCTGTGCTACAGCTTTATTACTTGCGCCTGTGCTACAGCTTTATTACTTGCGCGCGAAAATTGAGAATTAGGCTAGAAACTTCGTCTGGGTGAGTCAATATTGGTGTATGGTCGGCGCCATCAATCCAGGCAAAGCAAATATTGGGAACTTGCTTGAACAACTTTGCGGTGTGCAAGTTGTCTTTCATGTCCTCCGTACCGATGATAAATAGGGTTTTCGTTTGAATTTCACCTAAACGTTCGATAGTTGGGGGTTGTGCCCAAAGCATCTCAAAAGTTTTCCACTCAAATGAGCGCTCTATGTTGTGCTTGGTCATTGCTACTACCAATTCTTGCTGTGGACTTGACATCACAACATTGTGAACAGCATGGTCTAATGCAAGCTGAGTCATTTTTTCTGCATCTGGCGCCGCTTTTCTCACCCGCTTAAACCACTCTTCTACATCTTGTGAAGGCTGAGAACCAGAAAGTCCAGGAGCTATTAATACAAGTTTAGTACAAGTATTATAATTTATGACTGAACGATAAGTCAATGAAAAATAATATTAACTTAGTAATGGTCTGTGTAACAACCAAAAATGGCTAATGCTATTAGCAAGCAACCAAACTGTACAAGCACCTGTTCAACATTCAATAACTCGGTCATAACGCCAGCCAATAACAAGCCAAAAGGACCACCAATAAAGTGAATAGCATTAAATGAGGTAAAAACTTTTCCCGCTATCATTTCTGGTGTTACTTCAAGCAAAATAGTTTGGGACAAAGGATTACCCGCTCCTAACAACAAGCCGGCTAAACCTGTGGATAATATGACTTGGTACTGATTAGTGGCAAAGGCGCCAAGCATAATAGAACCTCCTGTTAAAAGTAACCCACCATAGTAAATTTGAAATCGTGAAAATTTATTGGAAAGCAGTGAGAAAGATGATGCACCAATTGTTGCAGCTAACCCAAACACTGATAAGCTAATGCCAAGTAATGTATTGCTACTAAACTTACTCGTCGCCAACACAGGTAAAAGCAAGCTCAAAAATGGCAGGATAACAAAATTCGCAATCATACCAACAATTGCTAAAGTTCTAATTTGAGGGTGTTTAAAGATAAACTTTATACCTGATAGTGCAACATCTTCGGCGCCTCGTGACGCTTGAACTCGTCTTGGTATTGCAATCAAAAATATACCTGCACTGAGTAAAAAAGTAGCGGCATTAATAAAAAAGGTATTGATTATTCCAGTAGCACTAATCAAACCAACACCGATAATTGGGCCAAGAAAATCAGCCCCATTTTCAAGTCCCCCTCGCCATGAGTTGATTTTTTCCAATGACTTGCCTGATAAAGAAGCCAAACTTGGTACTAATGTTTGTCTAGCTGATGTTCCTGTCGGGTCAAACAGCGCTCCTAAAAATACTAATAGAAAAATCAATAATGGAGAAACTTCATCAAAGTAAATAAAAGCTAATGGCAAGGCGAGAACAGAAAGAAAACTCAGTATATCTGCTGTGACGCTGGTATTCCAGGCGCCAAATCTATCAATTGCACCTCCACCTACAATAGCAGCCAATACTATCGGGATGATGTTGCCAACACTGGCAATTCCAGCAGCCAAGGGAGAGTGAGTATATTGTAATACTAGTATAGGAATTGCAACAGCCGCAATTTGATTTCCTAATAGTGACAATGATTCCGCAACGATTAAGCTAATTATTAACATTGAACGAACATTAGATTCGATAAATTATATACTACATTTGTAGTATATAATTAAAAAGGTGTGATAATTAAATATATGAGCGAAAATATAAAAACACAGCAAGAAGTACTTGAGTTAGCCGATAAACACGGTTTGAGGATACAACCAGATTCGCTACAATTCAATGAATCGGGGCTTGATTTTCAAGTCGTGTTGGCGACAGATAGTCAGGGAGAACGCTGGATTTTACGTTTTCCGAGGCGAGAAGATGTTTTGCCATTGGTAGACAAGGAAAAACGCACGCTAGAGCTAATTGCTCCTCTTTTAGCTGTGGAGGTGCCGCGATGGGTTGTTTCTACGGATGAACTTATTGCTTATAAAGCATTAAATGGCGTGCCTGCTGGCACGATTGATTCCGAAGCAAAAGCCTATATTTGGGAAATTGACGAAACCAACGTGCCTAATCAATTCCATGAATCTCTGGCTAGGGGCTTGGTTTCTCTTCATCAAGTTAGTATTGAGAAAGCACGCGCGGTTGGTCTTCCGGTTGAAACCGTCGAGGACGCGCGTCTGAGGATGAAGCAAAGAATGGATACGGTAAAGTGCGAGTTTACCATTGATGAAAAATTATGGAACCGCTGGCAAAATTGGCTCGAAAGTGATGTGCTTTGGCCGGAAGATACGGCGTTGACTCATGGTGATTTACATGCTGGGCATATTTTTATTGATGTACAGGCACAAGTTATCGGCTTTATTGACTGGACTGAAGCAGCTGTCACTGACCGAGCGATTGATTTTGTTGCCCACTACCGCACGTTCGGTAAAGACGCTCTTGATAAAGTGATCTTGGCATACGCCAAAGCTGGTGGGCACGTTTGGCCAAAGATGGCAGAGCATGTAATTGAACTAACTGCTTCTTATCCAATCGCAATCGCAGAATTTGCGTTGAAGTCGGGCTTGGATGAATACAAGCAGATGGCTAAGCAGTCACTTTGCGCTTTGGATTCGGAGTAATTTGCTATACACAGAATCATTTTAAATTTAGTGGAAGCAACAAAATCTCTTGCTCAATAGTGCAAGAAAGTCGGCGCCTTTTTGCTCTTTGTGTTGATTCAAGTAAAAACGCAGCAAAGCCCAAAAATACTGCAAAGAAGTTCTACTTTTTTCACATTAACCTTTTAATATGGTCTTAGTTGTGAACTTAACCTTACTAGTACAAATATGCAATGGTATAATGAACCCCCTGCTTTCTTTACAACCGATGGTCTTATTCGAGTCACAACTGGCGCCAAAACAGATTTCTGGCGCCGTACTCACTATGGTTTCATTCGTGACGATGGTCATTTTTACTACAAAGAGATTACAGGGGATTTTATCATCGAAACAAAAATTATAGGTGAGTATGAATCCTTATTTGACCAAGCTGGACTAATGGTTAGGCAAGACGAAAAAACTTGGCTTAAATGTGGAATTGAGTTTGTTGATGAAGTGCAACAAGCAAGCGTTGTTGTTACGCGCGACTATTCGGACTGGTCAGTCGTACCACTGCCTCAAAACCCGACTTCAACTTGGTTAAGACTAAAACGCCATAAAGAAGCTATAGAAGCTTACTACTCATTGGATGGCAATGATTATACAATGCTGCGTATGGCATATTTAACAGAGACTGAAACATTACAAGTTGGATTTATGTGCGCTTCTCCTCAAGGAAATGGTTTTACAGTTAGCTTTGAAGATTTTAAGTTGTAAATGGAAGTAACGCGCGTTTGGGTGAAGTTAGCGCCAAGTTTCATAAATTCAACCTCTACACAACAATTCTACAACTATTGTGCTAAAGTACGCACATCAACAAAATGCATTCCGGCTCTTTGTGCAGCTTCTAACCCGCTATCGCTGTCTTCGTAGACAATACAATCTTCGGGAGCAACTCCTAAACGTTTAGCTGCAAGCAGAAAAATATCTGGTTCAGGTTTGCCTCTGCTGACATCATCAACACTAACAACTGTGTCAAACAAATGACGAAGTTTCAAAACCTCGAGAGTTGCTTGCACAATCGCACCTTCACTACCAGATGCAACAAAATCGGTACTTTACCGTAATTAGCGCGCGCTATTTCTGCAATTTCCTGGATTTCTTCGACTGTATGAATCATAGATTGATAACATTTTTTTCGCTCGGCATTGAGTAAAGCTGAATCAAGCTCATAGTAAAACTGGCTGTTAAGTAACTCAATCATCTCTAATGCAGAAGTTCCACAGTGTTGATAAAACCATTCTTCAGTCAACTTGGCGCCAAAGTTGTTCAATAGACACAGACCACGCTTGGAAGTGTACGGGTAAGGTATTTGCAAGCGTTCCATCACAGTCAAAAATCAATGCTTTATAGGATTGTATGAGCGAAGTACTACCTGTTTGAGAAAATTCTGTTGCTGTCATCAGCCTTACCGCGATGAATTTATTAGTATATTACAGCGAGTCAATATAGATTCTACACAAACTCCTTTACTACGCGGCACCGCTTGTGGTGTACTGTGGAGTTTAAATGCGGCGCCGACTGATACTACTCCTTCCAGACGCTAGTAGCCAGATAATTTGATAATGGCTTCTCTCCACACCATATGAATGCTTGACGGTAACGCTGTTCTAACTCGGTTAATGATAGATGCGACTCTATACTAATACGTTTTGGCATTGGTACGGTAGATGCTTGCAACAAAGCGTACATAATTCATTTTACTATGGGTGTGCCCCCGGACATGATATTACAGCACTTCAAGAAGAAGGTCATACTGTTGCCCGGATTGAAGTTCCTAAATCTTCTCGCTTAGTTGCAACTTCTGACGGTTTGTTACAACGGCGGCGCCTTCAATCTGATGGAACTCCTCAATGTGCGCCCTTCTATCCCCACGAATTCGCTAGTCGTCAGTCAGATTTAGGTATTATAGATTACTCGTCATTACCAGTAACGGGTTCATCGGTAGCTGACTTTGGCCCTTTGGAACGGGAACGCCTACGTCAGCTTATAGAACGTTACGGTGGCGACCGCACGGTGCCATCTCGACCGTTGGCAAATTATTATTTTGGTTGATGAGTCAGGCAGTATGCTCGATAGTGTAATTCATGCAGCAGTAACTGCGGCAATATTCTTTGGCTTAAAACAAGTACGCACTCACCTTTGTTTATTCGACACTTCAATAGTAGACGTTACTGAAGATTGTTCAGACCCAGTAGAAACAATCATGAAAGTACAGCTAGGTGGTGGTACAGATATTGGTAAAGCACTTGCCTACGCTGCTACTTTAGTTGAGAATCCCCGCAACACTATTGTTATATTAATTACAGACTTCTTTGAAGGGGCGCCAGTGCAGCAATTACTAACCACCACTAAAAACTTAATCGAAAGTGGTGTAACATTGCTGGGACTTGCTGCTTTAGATGAACAAGCTAAACCCAATTATGACCGTGATATAGCGCAACAAATGGTTAACCTTGGCGCCAGTGTTGGGGCAATGACTCCAGGAGAATTAGCTGAATGGGTAGCACAGAAGATACGGTAAATTTGCAACGGATACAACGGATGTAACGGATAGCTTATTTTTAGATAACCAAACTTTTTTGTAACCAATCACTCATTCGTTACATCTGTTCATCATCCGTTGCCAATCTTCCCTCTGTGTCCTCTATGACTCTGTGGTAAATATCTTTCTTGATATACTGTGTTAAGCTGTTATGTTTTTACTTTGCACATTAAAATAGATATACTTAGATAGTATAAAATAAGGAAAAATTTATGGTAGTTAGCCTTAAAGAAATCATTTCTGACTCAGAGATAGGCTATATAGATGACCCAGAGCAAAGGTTTATTACCAGTGGCGTTAGTTGGGAAAGTTATGAAGCGCTTATAGCAAAATTAGAAGATAATTTACACTATCGCGTTACTTACTTGGATGGAGTATTAGAAATTGTGTCACCGTCAATTAGACATGAAAAAGTAAAATCAAATACAGGTATGCTGCTGGAACGCTTCTTCTACAGCAAGCGCATTCGTTGTGTACCTATGGGTAGTTCTACTTTTAAAAATAAAGCTAAAAAAGCAGGTGCTGAACCAGATGAGTGCTATTGTATAGGAGATGAAAAAAGTATCCCAGACCTTGTTATTGAAATAAATATTACAAGCGGTAACGTTGAGAAGCTAGAAGTATATCGACGTTTGGGGGTAACAGAAGTTTGGATGTGGAAAATTAATGGTTTTAGTCTATACCATCTACGAGAAGAAACACCATTACGTTTTATAGATACATATGGTTACGAACGTATTACAAAAAGTGAGTTCTTACCAGATTTAGACATTTCATTATTAGAACGATGTGCTGTAATTACAGACTTGGTTGAATGTATTGATGAATTTGAACAAGGTTTAAAAAACAATGGGTGATGCACTCTTGAAAATATTAATGGCAAGATTAGAAGAAAAATTATGAAAAGCACGTAAGTGATATGCTACGTCAAGATTTAATTGCACTTACAACAGATGATTTGGCTGTCCTTAGTAATAGAGGATTAGTTAAACGTGCGCTCAAAGAACTCGAAGAGGCGGAAAGTTTATCAGCTACAAAGTGTTGAGTTTTGTAATGTTGAGCAAGCAGTTAAAGCTAGGCTTTTTGACCAAAGTAATAATCAAGCTATTCTAAAATTTCCATATTTATATAGAAGTAGAATTGGTACTGAAGCTTTATTAAAATATATTACAAAACCATTGTTGTTTGTTGCAGGTCATGCTCATTTAACTACCGAAGGTTTGGTAATTACACCTGTTTCTTTGATTTTTGAGGTGGATAATAAGCACGTTATGCTTCAACCTTGGATTTGCGGCGCCGATTTTGAACGAGTTAAGTACGATGGTAAATTATTGCTTGATGATTCTCAGATAGAATTATCTAATCAGCATCCAATAAATTTTCTTTTAGAACAGTTACAAGAAGTTTTGAGCGATTTGTTTATTATGGGATTGGAAAGAGTTGATGCACAAGTTCTACATGAGTGGCAAAGAGTTTATAGTTATGGTCAGAGCGTAGGGTTTAGTTGTTTGCTGGAACCTATAAGTAAATTGGTAAAGATTTTTGAACAGGAATTAGAGCGGAAAAATGGCGCCGTTATGTGTGAAGTAGGTATAGATAAAGAATTTAATGTCTTTGTGAGTCAGTTGGTGCTTCAAATCTGTGTTTTGGTTAGATTATCTCAAGATATATAAGAGTAAGTATGTGGGAAAGCGCTAAAGCGCTTATTATAAGTGGTTTCAGGGTTTTCATAGGTTTTAATAGGTTTTAAATAGTGCGTAAATATAGGCTATGGCTTCTGGAATTACTGTCCGTATTCCTTCGCTGGAACTCCACCACCTTTTCGCGTCGTAACTGCGAGTTGCAGCGGCAATTACACCTATTTTTGTATTAGGTAGTACTTTTTTATATAGCATCCAGCTACGTCGTGCGTGTACGTCATCGCTGAATAGGTTCATTGATTCTAGTTTGAGTTGCGATGTTGCTAGTTTTTCTTTTAATGCAATAACTGAAGCATAGGTTCTATCTTTTCTTACGTCTGGTGTTGGTATTGGTATTATTTTCTCATCGTCGGCGCCCATTGCTTTTAGTGTGGCTGCGGCAAGGTTTGCAAAGTCTTTATATTCAGATAAATAATATCCGCGTTGTAGAGGAATGCCTGTAGTTATTATATGAGTATATGAACCCATTTCAAATTCATTTAATGCTTGTTTTAATGCTTCATCAGCAAGCCATCCTTCGACTACCAGTATATCAGCTTTGATAGGAGAGGTAACGGCGAGAAATGGTTGAACTTGCGTAATTCCGATTGTGATTAAAGCTAGAATTAACGTACTTGCTACTATCCAGCCTTGGAGTGTTAGAGTCAACATTTCTTGCCGTTTTACTAATTTAATATCAAAAGGTTTTTTCCTTTTACGAACTTTACTACGCATTTAGTTATGTTGAAGGTTGTTCCTTTTGTTGTGCTTTCAAGTAAGCAAACACTGATTTGTCTCCAATATCCGGAGGAATTGCTTGGATTAATTTGCGTGTTGCGAAGACTACAAAGAAAATAGCCCAAATGCCTAATAATGCGCGCTCCCACTGTAATGGTAAAATTCCTAGCATGTGTCCTAGTAGTAGTGTGGGTACTATAGGAGTTAAGATTTTTGTTTCTAGACGATTAAAACAGAATGCTTCTTTAAAAAAAATACCTGTGAGCGCTGCAAATGTAAAACCTATTCCTAGTATGGTTAATGGATGGGTGTATACGGTTACTGCAAAGGGTTGGGGGTCTGTATGTGCCACAAATAAAGCTGCGATACTACCAATTACCCAGAATGCTTGTAACGCTCGATGCAGTGCTGCCATGTATATATGGATGAATAGTAAGCTGACACCTAGGGCTATACTAAAACATGTATATAGGGGTGTTAGGAATGGGTAGATATTGGGGTTGTTATTGAATAATACTAAGAAGGCGCCTGTTCCGAAGCATGATGCGGCAACTGCTAAACCTGTACGGTAGATTATTACTCCTCGACGGTCGTCTTTATCTACTGTGAATTCGCCAAATTGTCCTTGATATATTTCCATATATTATTCCTGTGTGGGTGGGTTGGGGTTGGTCAGGGCGGGTTTATGTATATCCTAATAATAATGAAGATTTTGGGTTAACCCGCCCTTACTTCTACTGTTTGTGCTAATTGTATATTTAACTGTTGTTGAGCGTTGCCTCTGTTGATTGCTATTTCTACCCAACCTTCACTACCGATTAGTGCAACTGCACTGCCTACGGGTACACTATTATATGTTTCTCCTCCTTTTATCTTTATGTCACCGACTGTGATATACCAGGTTTCAGTTTCAACGTAGCTTCCGGGTATGTTGGTGATTAGATTTCCGAATATGTCTATATATTGAATGCAACCTACGGCGCCTGTGGTAATGTAACAGCATTTGGGCAAGTCAAGTTCTACCAAACTATCTATATCTATTTCCGTACCTAAAGTTTTTATTGGAACACCACTGGCAAGATGTGCAGCACACGGAGCAAAGATGTCTCGACCGTGAAAGGTATGGCTAGGGTTTGGAACTCTCCAATATTGTGGGTTTGTTAGTTCTACTGCTCGAATCGCTCGACTTTGACTTAATACCCCACTAATTATGCCATTATCCGGCGCCACCAAAAACCCATGTGCAAATTCTACGGCAACGGCACGTCGCGTACCTCCAACACCTGGGTCAACCACTGCCATGTGTACTGTTCCATCGGGAAAATAGGGACAAGCACTCATTAAACAAAACCGCGCAGCAGCTATATTTTGCCGTGGAATTTGGTGCGTTAAGTCTATCACCCTGATTTCTGGGTTAATTCGAGCTATTACACCCTTCATTACACCGACATAAATATCACTTAAACCAAAATCGCTTAACAAGGTAAGCAGTTGTGGAGAAATCATCGTGTTATCACATAGACACTTATCTTGCTTGCTACATTAGAAATAATTTCATTTCTGTAACAACAGTTACCGAATTTATGCTATATTATGATTACAAGACATAGATATTTATAGATGAGTAGAGGCAAATTACTATGATTCGTAATAAGTTTGAGGCTGCTGAAAAAGCGCGCGAAGCACACAAACAAAGCATTAAGAAGAATTTAGAGCATCGTCTAGAAGTTGCTAGAACCAAAGGTGATGAGAACTTAATCCGTCAAATTGAAGCTGAAATGCAGTATTTCAATTAACCCATCACATTAAGAAACCGGGTTTCTACGCAAAATTGTCATTTTATTACGATATCTCAACAAAGAAACCCGGTTTCTGTTTTACAAAATAATTCCCAACATCCCCAAAATCTCATTCACAGGAGCTTTGCTAATTTCTAGCTCCATAATTATATTGAACAAATGCTTTGGTATATATGTACTGCGAGAAATTGTTTTGCTTCCCGTATTCAATTCCCAGTCATACCAAGGTTGGTCATACTGCTTACCATTTCTTTTAGTTACAGTTCTAAAATGAATTCTTCCCGTTCCTTTTCCTCTGCTTCTCCTTTTGGTGCTACTGGTTGAGTTAACCAGTAGTACTTCATCGTTTGATGATTGCTCCGCTTCATCTGACTTCCAAATTGGAAGGTAGACTATACCATGCTGTTCAAATACTTCTTTGAATCTATACTGGTTATTCCCCCAGTAAACAAAACAGTAAGACTGTGTTGCTGGTAAATTGGGCTGTGAATTTGCGTCTAAAAATGTAATTCGTTCTTTCCAAAAACAAACTGGTTGAGTCTTTAATACTGAATTTAACCAGTCTGTGTCCGTCTGTGCTGGTAAAAGAGCAATCGCTTCACTGACTCTACCACTTGATACTTCGGCAGTTAATTTTGCTATCCACTTGTCTGGATGAGAAGAAGGTGGGTACAGGAAAAGGCGCCCATTCCACTCATGCTCTAATCCATCATCTATTCTGGTGTAATAGGAATGTGCTGGAATATTCTTATTACCCTCTGCACAAGGATCTAAGTCAATCTCATTTAAAACCTGTAGTACTAGGGAGATAATATTTGGTGGAGTATACCATTCATCAGAATGTTGTGTATTCGTTGAATAGTAAGCACTCGCAGTCTCTTGAGTCACAACGCGCGTTGCTCCCAAGTTTTGGTACTTCAAAGAGTACCGATTGATTACATTAACCATTTTTAGCAGCCATTGTTGATTTTTCCGCAGAAATCTCTTTTTACGTGTGTTACCGTTCCCGCTTCACCACCAAAGTGTGCTACTAAAACCATGATTAATTCTGTGAATTCAGTCAGATGGTGTACCGGGTTGCAGTATTAAGTTTTGTCTCTTTCGAGAGCTATAGCGTCTGAGTACTTACAAACTGTTACCTCCGCGATTATTTTGATAGTATTGAGAAGTAAGTTAATTCGCTATTATAAATTAAGCCACTACTGAATATTATATGCTAAATTCAGTCATGGCGTAACCAAACTTATGAATTTTTCACAGGCTTTGGATAGAACCCTCGAAAAGTATGGGATTAGTGCTAAGTGGCTGTCTGAGCAAACAGGTGTTTCTCAGCAGATGATTAGTGGCTTTCGGCGGGGGCAACAGCGAATTTATTCTGATAGTCTAGAGCGACTATTAGCTGGATTACCCTCGGAAGCTAAGAATTATCTGTTATGCCAATTAGGAGAAGTTGATACAGGTAAAATAGATATACGCTCGTTGGTGCTATCGGCATCACCGACCGAAAAAGCAGAAATTTTAAATACACTCGCTAATTGGGTACTTTTAAGCAAAGAAGACATAGCACAAAACGCGGAATTAGTCAAGATTAGATAAATCTTATCAACACTCATATTGAGCGGATTTTACTAGACTGTGAGCGTTGGGCTTCAGCTTTTGGCGCCCGTAATAAAACACGCTATGTAAAAGTGACTCAATCACTGTAAATTTTTTTGAATCTATTGTTAGAGTAGAATATCTATATATTAAATATTAAGCAGATTAATATCAAATGCGATTACTTTCTGCTACCAGATTTTTCCATAAAGCACTCCGGCAGCGCTTTGATTTAACCTTTCACAAATCTTGGCGCTGTTATTCTGGCATGGTTAAACGTGTGAAGCAGCAATGTGGTATGATAAATAAGGCTAGATAGTAAGACCAAGGAGAAATAAACTTGGCTAAGAAAGTAACAATTACACTTGATGAAGACATTTTGGCTTTCATAGACAAGCAAGCTGCCAATAATGGAGATGCTCCCAACCGTAGTGGTTATATTAACGACATCTTAAGTCAGCATCGTCGCGCAGTTTTAAAAGCGGAGATGATTGCTGCACTAATTGAAGACGCTTCAGACCCAGAGTATCAAGAAGAAATTGCACTTTGGGATTGTGTCGGTGGAGATGGAATAGATTAATGCCTAAAGGTAATTTAACTTACCAACATGGAGAAATACGCTATTGTAAGCTTGACCCAACGGTAGGTACAGAAATAAGAAAGACACGCCCTTGTGTAATTGTTCAAAACAATATAATGAATCAGTATGGTTCGTTAACTATTGTGATGCCATTTAGACCAGGAAGTAAAAATGCTCCTTATATTTTATATTGTTAATGTTATTGCATCTTCTGTAAACGGTTTAGATCAAGACTGTTATATTGATGTTGGACAAATTCGCAGTATTGATAACAGCCGAGTTTTTGACTTAGTAGGAGTATTGGAAGAAGAATATTGGGAATCAATTCGTGTCGCATTAAATGTAGTACTTGATTTTTAAGTTGAATAATGTTTGTCCTACTTGTGGCGCCTACTCTTTACCAAAGGGTTGCCCCCAATATTTCCAGTTTTCTTTGTTGAATGGAGATTTCCATTTCTTAATTAACTCTAATTCTAATCGCTGTCGCGGTCTTGTTGGTACGGGTGCATCCCACCAAAAGCCGATGTTTACTGCTGTTTCTAATTTATATTTATGATGCAGGTCTTGGTAGTTTTCGATGTACCGCTTGCAGTCATGTACTCCTTTCCAACGTTTGTTGGATTTACAAGTTTCTCCAATGTATAAAAGTAGATTTGCTGTTGAATCAATTACGAAATATAGACAAGCTTGTCCAGGACTATCTACAGGTAGTCGATAAAAAGATAACCCTGATAAATGTAGGGTAAATGGGTCAATAACATTTGGGTCAACGTGCGACTTGGGCACGTCGAATAAACTTACTTCTTCTATTGGTTCGTTTGTTCTTACCTGTTGTTGATGGATGGCAATTTGTTTTTTCCATTTGGAAAGTGCTATGTCATCCATCAATAACACAGGGCTTCTATTAAGTGGCGCCCTTACTATATCAGTTGGTGAGAACAAGTCAAGTTGATTTGTCTCCAATGGCAATCCCCAATAAATGCGACGCAGGTCATGCTATCACTGGGGTGTTACATTTGTAAACAATAAACAAGTACTAATTTATACTGAGAACGTATATTCGTGGCGCCGAGCAAGCTAAATTTACTAACAGTAGTACTTGTTTACTTAACCAGTAGTACTTCACAGTTGTGACTTAAAAATTCATTATCTTGATAAGAGTACCCCCAATTGAAAAATATCCGTTTTTAATCTTGTAGGATAGGCTTGGAGCCTGTCCGTCTTAAAACATTATCGGCGCCCGCACACCATAAGGAACAGTGAGCAACTGGGTAGGTGCCGTTCACAGTACTACTTGTTTAGTTAACCAGTAGTACCGAGAAAGGGTGCTGATTTAAAAGTTGATAATCTTGTTAATACTAATCTCTAAACAATCAGATTAACGTAAATATCACTACTCGCTTTTGAAATTAACTACGTGTTAATCGCAAAAAAAGCGTTGTTTTACAGAATGAATAGATATAAATAATAAATTTTTTATACAGATAACCCCACAGACATTGGGTGATATTAATTTCAATTACTGGGGCTTATTTACTATATCCCCCAGTAAAACATTATCGGCGCCCACACACCATAAGGAACAGTGAGCAACTGCGTAGGTGCCCAAGAGTACTACTTGTTTACTTAACCAGTAGTACCGAGAAAGGGTGCTGATTTAATAGTTCAAAGTTTTGTAAATCCTATCTTCAAATCATCAGATTTACGTAAATATTAGTACTTGTTTTTAGGATTAATTACGTGTTAATTGCAAAAAAAGCGCTGTTTAATAGAATTAATCTGTATAACAAGCTCATTTTTTATACATTGTTCGTGCTGGAATTCGCTGCTCAAGTTATAAATATGATAATTTTTACCACTTTATTCAAATCGCTGTTTATTTAAATTACTGGGGCTGTTTTTACTGGTGGTTATGATTTCTATCTCTTTTTACTGGGGTTTGTTTCTTATATCCCCCAGTAAAATATTAGTAAGCGTTCAGAAGGCGCCGCTACATCTTTATCAGCAAAATTAATGTTATAAACAATACTGAACTATTTAAAATAACACATCCGTTACATCCGTTTACCATCCGTTGCTAATCTTCTTATTCTCTGTGACTCTGTGGTAAAAATAATGATTAGTATGACTGCACAGGCGAGGCGCCTGTGCCACAAGAATTTGTATTTACTCAGCCACTGTAGAGCTTAAGCTTCGAGTATCCCACATTACAACGTTGTGATTGCTATGTGTAACAGGCTGACTGTTAACGTGACTTAGGAGTATTGGTGATGAGGGTTGATGCAGAGCGATTAACTGTGCTAGGGTTTTCTTCATTTGGGTGCGGGGGACTATTTCGTCGATAAACCCGTGCTTGAGTAAATCTTCTGCCGTTTGGAAATCTTCGGGTAATTTTTCTCGCAGGGTTTGCTCTATCACGCGCCGACCAGCAAAGCCTATTGTTGCTTTTGGTTCCGCTATTATTATATCTCCTAACATTGCGAAGCTTGCCGTTACTCCCCCTGTTGTTGGGTTTGTTAATACGGGTATATATAATAGTCGCTCGTCTTGATGACGTTGTAATGCTCCTGATATTTTTGCCATCTGCATTAGCGATAGCATTCCTTCTTGCATTCTGGCGCCACCTGATGTACACACAATTACCACGGCGCAGCGTTTTTGTGTGGCGATTTCTATTAAACGAGTTAATTTTTCTCCTACTACCGACCCCATACTGGCGCCAATAAAACGAAAGTCCATTACACCTAATGCAACTGGTAAAGCGTCTATTTCTCCTAAACCTGTTCTTACAGCATCGGTCAAACCTGTTTTTTGCTGCATTTCTCGCAAACGGTCAATATACGGTTTACGGTCGCGAAACTGTAATGGGTCTGCTGGACGCAAATGCTCATCTAATGGTTTCCATGTATTCGCGTCTATTAATTGTTTAATGCGTTCATCGCTATCTACCCGGTTGTGATATCCACACTCGGTGCAAACCATTTGGTTTGCCATTAAATCTTTTGTATAGCTTAATACTCCACATTTAGAACATTTGTGCCAGAGTCCATCAGCTATTTCACGCTCTTGACGTTCTGGTGTTGTTGACCCTGATTTTCGGCGGTTTGCAAACCAATCTAATAGAGATTTTAAACCGCGTGTTTCTTCATTGTTTGCCATTTTTTTTCTTATGCGTCGTAGGTAGTATGTCGTTATGAAAAGTCATCTTGTTAGCAAGACTGACATTTTAACAGCATCTTTGGTTGCCAGCTTAACGAAAATATGTATACCAATTCAAGTATTTTGCTCGAATACCACCCTAGACTACCAATATTCGTTGGTATGCATCTTGTAAATGCTGGCACGGCGCCTGTCTTGAAGAGGATTTAAGCCACAAAATAATATTACCAAAATATAAAGAATAGTTGAGGTAATCAAATTGACAGTTGCGGTGTGAGGAAAAATGTGGTTAGGGAAATAATCGTAAATAGCTTGATATAATCATCTCGCCTCCCAACAGGGTAATCAGCGAACCCAAAGCAAGACATGGACCAAATGGCATTTTTTTTCCCCATTTTCTACTCGTAAGTACTACACCACTTCCACCAGCTACTACACCAACTATACAGCTAATAAAAACAGCTAGTAATAAATGTTTCCACCCTAACCAGGCGCCCATCATCGCAGCAAGTTTGGCATCTCCTGCACCCATTGCCTCTTTTTGGAAAATTATCGAGCCAATAAAGGAAATAGCGTCAAAAAGCCATATCCCTACAACTGCACCAAATATGGCGCCTATTAGATGGTTGATACCAGTAGAACTATTAGACTGCATAAAACCCAAAACCGTTTGAAACACAACCCCCAACACTAAACCAGATTTAGTTAGTGGGTTTGGTAGAGTCATTGTATCGAAGTCAATTAGCGATAAAGCGAGTAACCAACTACAAAAAATCCAATATCCTATAGTTTGGGGCGAATATTGAAATACCCAAAATACCAACAAATACAACAACCCTGTAATAGTCTCAACCACAGGGTAACGCATCGAAATTTTACTCTTACAGTAACGACAACGCCCTTTCAACCATAACCACCCCAACACAGGAACATTGTCATAAGCTTTTAACTCATTCAAACAACGTGGACACCGTGAAGGTGGATAAACAACCGATAACCCAGCAGGGAGACGGTAGACCACTACATTTATAAAACTGCCAATCGATGCACCCAAAGCGAAGACAATAAGACTTGCTGGGACTAACATCAAAACATCCATATATCATTTAAGCCATTTGTCCTTTGTCATTTGTACTTTGTACAAGTCTCATTTGTCACTTGTTATTTTTCTTTACTGAATCACAAATTCAAAGAACGCATGGAACAATGACTAATACATATACGATTCAATTTGACTTATAGGTACAAAGCACTCATCTGGTAACAATACCGGATGCTGCGTAAAAATAACTTTACCTCGGTGGTTAGAACGATTAATCGCTACACCCGAAGCATGTCCTGTAATTTCAGGATGAACTTCGCAATATATATGATATATCTGTCCAGCGGCTCTAATGAGGGCAGGGTCAATCAAAGCTGGCTGGTTTCTATTATTCGTGTAATTATCGGGTTCTTGTTTTAAAGCGTACACTGCTTATACTAATGATTTGTGTCTAGGTTTACTTTTAGTTTATCCGAAAATTTAGGCGCCGAAACTCCCTAAATTTTCACAGATTGAACCAAACTATTATTCTTCCAAGGCTTGAATTAATGCGTCGCCTATTGCACGACAGCCTAATTGCTTCATACCCGGAGACATTATATCTCCTGTACGCAACCCCCGCTGTAAAATCAGCGACACACTTTTTTCAATATGGTCAGCGGCTGTGGGTTGATTTAAGCCGTATCGTAACATCATTGCAGCACTTAAGACCTGTGCCAAAGGATTAGCTTTGTCTTGTCCTGCAATATCAGGTGCAGAACCATGAACTGGCTCAAACACTCCTGGTCCGGTTGCACCCAGACTAGCAGATGGTAGCATACCTATACTGCCTGTCAACATGGCTGCGGCATCCGACAGGATATCACCAAACAAGTTACCCGTTACAATTGTGTCGAACTGTTTAGGCGCCCGTACAAGTTGCATCGCGGCATTATCTACATAAAGATGCTCTAGTTCCACATTAGGATACTCTGCTGCGAGTTTAGTAATATTTTCGCGCCATAGCTGTGACACATCCAAAACATTAGCTTTATCTACAGAACATAATTTACCACTACGTTTCTGTGCTGCTTCAAAAGCAACTCTGCCAATACGATTTATTTCCGACTCTGTATAAACCATTGTATTCACACCACGCTTTTCACCTGTCTCTGTGGTAAAAACTCCTCTAGGTTTGCCAAAGTAAATACCTCCCGTCAACTCGCGCACCACCATAATATCAACACCTTCGACAACTTCTTTTTTCAACGTCGAAGCATCAATTAACTCAGGAATAATTTTTGCTGGTCGCAAATTAGCAAATAACTCTAAACCCGCACGCAGTCCTAACAAACCTCCTTCAGGACGTTGCGAGGGTGGTAATGAGTCCCATTTATAACCGCCGATTGCAGCAAGTAACACTGCATCACTATTACGACATTTTTCTAAACTTTCTTGTGGTAAAGGTTCCCCAGTTAGGTCAATAGCGGCGCCACCAATAGGCACTTCTTGAAAATGAAACTCAATATCAAACTTTTTTCCTACAACCTTGAGTACATCCACAGCAACGTTCATGATTTCGGGACCGATGCCATCGCCTGGTAGAAGGGTTATGCGGAATTGCTGTGTCATAAAGGTTATGGAAATATTTTTATAGTGCCAATAAATTTAATATCATAGCTTCCTTTCGCATAGTCAAACATATATTTCTATTACTCTAACTATCTACTCAATTTGAATCAGTATTATTACACAAGCACGAAGGTTTCCAGTTAAGAGGCTTATTCCCATAATCAGGAATACTATCAAGGTCAAGGAACGAAGCCTTGGAAGTGTAGGATTCCTCTCTTGTATAGACTTTTATCCCATTGATGGCACCTTTGTATATCAGCATGTCCACAAACTTTTTATGCGGAATCTGAGTAAACTTCTGATTATGCTTACAGAAATAAAAAAGTTACGTCAAGATTGTACACGTGATAGAGATAAAATATTAGGGAATTCTACGGTTGATGAGATTTTCTCACGTATTGAGAAGCGGTGCCAGCAATAGTGGTAATTTAAATTATAAGTAGGTCAGGCTAGAAGCCTAACCTACGGGTTTATGCGCTTCGATATGCTGTGATAAATGCTTTTACGCAATCTCCACAGTCGCTTAGTGTTGTGTAATTTACACTCTCTTGTTCTTTGAATTTGGCGATTAATTTGGCGCCCAATAATTTATTAATTTCTGTAAATTGATTTCTTGATACCGATTGTAAGGCTTTTTGTATAGCTTGCGGCGCCTCGGATGTTTCTAGTTGATTTGCCAGTTCTGTAACGCTGACACCTGAAGCTGCTGCTAATACAAGCGGATGTGCGGTTGCACGTATTGTATCAATTCCATAAATAGTAAAGAGTGTTGACGTAAGTTTAATATGTGAGTACAGCAATGCTGCAATTTCTGATGGTATTCCTGCTGTGTTAAAAAAATCACCACAATATTGTTCATTAATATTGTTTCGCAAGGTATAAACTGCTGACTCGCTAATAGCGTGTTTAGCCATTTTAGTTTTATTACCTTTCCAAGACAGGTCATTTACGAACAGTTGCCCCCACTCCCTACCATGCTCTATTGCTAGGGCAACCGTTTGTCCAATCACGTGCAACCTGATTCCAGAGATGTCGAAAAGCATAAAATATTTGGTACTGAAACGAATTTTTTAAAGCCTACAGTTCCATAGTTCCCACTATTATTATCAAACTAACTACAGAATGTAATGCTTAAATGAATCTTTATTGTTTTGATAATACATATATAAAGTTTCAATGAATACCGTTGCATTTTCCGTAACAGGTGTAACAAAGCCTGTAAATAGAAGCTAAGTTAGTATTTACTTACGTGGCTTTCTGGTATAGCTATGGTGACAGAATTATCAATACATACTATTGGTTTAACTAAGCAGTTTGACCGACACATTGCTGTTAACGAGGTCGAATTGGAAATAGGCGCCGGGGAAGTCTATGGTTTAATCGGCCCAAACGGTGCTGGTAAAACCACCTTAATTAGAATGTTGGCAGCAGTTGAGGAACCTACACAAGGCGAAATTTATATTGATGGGAACCGACTGACACGTGACAGAAGTAACCCAACTCTTAAGCGTCGTTTAGGATATCTACCCGATGATTACCCTTTATACGATGAACTTACTGTTTGGGATTATCTAGAATATTTCGCCAGATTATATAAACTGCGTGAACCACGTCGTACCCAACGACTACACGAGGTGCTAGAACTGATTCAATTAGGAAATAAACGTAATAGTTTAATTTCTACGTTGTCACGTGGGATGAAACAGCGCTTAAGTTTAGCACGCACTATTATTCATGAACCAATAGTGTTGCTACTTGATGAACCTGTTTCTGGACTAGACCCTATTGCACGATTGCAGTTCCGCGAAATTATTAAAGCACTGCAAGAAGCTGGAATGACTATATTAATTTCTTCACATGTTCTTAGTGATTTAGCTGAACTTTGCACATCTGTAGGAATTATGGAGTTGGGCTGTTTGGTAGAAAGCACATCGCTTACGGAACTTTATAAACGTCTGTCTCGTCAGCAAATAGAAATTTCTACTCTTGGAAAAATTGATGAGTTACTAGGGGAATTGAAAAATAACCCATTTGTACATGAGTGGGAAGTTATGCCTACTAAAGACAAAGTACGGGTAAATTTTTCTGGTCAACAACAAGACTGCGCCAATTTGCTGCGTTCTTTAATTGATGCAAGGGTTCCTCTAACTAATTTTCATTGTACTCAAGAAGATTTAGAAACAATTTTCTTGAAAATGGGTCATAAACAAGCTTCATAAAAGTTAGGAGTAGAAACGCGATTAATCGCGTCTGTACGGAGTTAGGAGTTAGGAATAAATATATGCTTCAATTTCTTGAGAAAATCGGTGAATGGAATCCACAATTTACTAGGGAAATAAAAGGGCGCCTCAAAATCTTTCCAATTTTAGTTACCAGTGCAATATCTTTAATCGTTCAATCTGTTGTTTTCCTAGCTCAACTCGGACAAATCCCTGGTAAAGACTATCGGATGAATGAACAATACTGCGGTATTGGCAAGTCTTATCAAGAGCAAATTTCTGACCTGAGTCAAGTTCTTAGCAAGCTACAAAAGGATTTTTTCCATTACAGTAGCAAACAATATTTTGACGCTGAGAAACTAGAAAATATCCGAACACAATTACAAGAAGTTAAAAATACACGCGCTCATCTACAAGATATTTTGTATAAACAACCATGTCCGCGCGGTCAAATTGATATGGTTGAATGGTGGCACGACCATTGGGGGTATATATTTCAGTCATTAAGTATAATTTTCATTTTCACGTTACTAGTTGCAAGTACTTATTTACTAATTAATAATTTAGCACAAGAAGAACGTAAAGGTACACTCAATTTTATTCGCCTTAGTCCGCAGTCTGAGGTTAGCGTTTTAACTGGTAAAATACTAGGTGTACCAATTTTACTTTACTTGTTTGTAGCGCTTGCGATTCCTTTTCATATTTTTTCAGGAAAGCTTGCTGGTATTGCTTTCAGTCATATTTTCAGTTATTACATTGTTTTAGTAGGCAGTTGTATTTTCTTTTATAGTGCAGCGTGTCTGTTTAGCTTAGTCACGCAATTTTTAGGTGGTTTTCAACCTTGGTTAGGCGCTGGTGCAGTTTTAATGTTTTTGACTCTTGTTTTCTCAACTGCTCAATACAGTAATTATCTAAATAATGGCGCCGCTTGGTTTAGAATGTTTAGCCCAATAGATGCAACTAGCTATCTATTTCCTAATTTCTTTAACCCTCGTCATAACAGAGCTTGGGAGAGATATAAAGAACTAGAGTTTTTCTATATTCCAATTGGCGCCAATGTTGCAAGCTTCATCGGGATGCATTTAGCTAATTATGGTCTTTGGACTTATGGAATTTGGCAAGGACTTCTACGACGTTTCCGCAACCCAAACACACCAGTAATTAGTAAATTACAAAGTTACTTCCTTGTCAGTTTTGTACAGGTATTGTCATGGGGATTTACGCTACAAAACGTCAAAAATTTCTACCCACATGTCGGTGGTAAGCCACAACCTTCTTACTATGACATAAATACTCAAATCTTACAAAACTTGCCAATATTTGCACTATTCAACTTTGTGCTAATCTTTGGCTTGACATTTATTCTCTCGCACGAACGCCAAACAATTCAAGATTGGGCGCGTTATCGTTATAAAGGCACTTCTACCCGTAAAGGTTGGTGGCATAATTCTCTGCTTAGAGATTTAATTTTTGGTGAAAAAAGCCCTGCACTACTTACGTTGGCATTTCACTCGCTAATAATAACTATTCCTATTAGCATTTGGATAATCATTTCCCAACAACTTAATGTTCGTAATAACTACGCAATAAACTGGTTAATTCAAGATATTGGCAGATTCAGAGCTATCTTGGGTATTGTTTTATTGGTTGTTTTATGGGGTATTGGCGCCACTGTTGCCCAGCGAATGCTACTGTTAAAAACATCGAAACGTTATTTGTGGGCACTTGGTACTACTAGCGCGTTATTGTTTGCACCAGCGTTAATATTATCAATACTTAATAATACAATTGCAAGAAACTCTGCTCTCTGGCTTTTTTCAAGTTACCCTTGGGCAGGTTTAGCAGAAGCAAGCTTACCAATTGTATTTATGGCACTATTTACTCAGGTGATGGTATTGGGCTTCTTAAATATTCGTTTGGCTAAACAAATTAAGCTAGCGGGTGAATCTGCAACCCAAGCGTTAAAATAAAACCCTTGTCCTGACGCTACATGTGTGGAGACGTTACATGTAATGTCTCTACATATTTTTTTGTTAAATAAATATATGCTTCAATTTCTTGAAAAAATCGGTGAATGGAATCCACAATTCACACGTGAAATAAAAGGGCGCCTAAAACTCTTTCCAATTTTAGTTACCAGCGCAATATCTTTAGTTGTTCAAGCTGTGGTTTTCCTCGCTCAACTAGGAGCATTGCTAACGCTAATTCTCAATAACTGCACAGGCAGGATGCCTGTGCTACGGATTAATGGCTCTTTTTTATAACTTTTTTGAGTAGCTCTGGTATTTTAGATGGACGTTCGGCAATTGGAATTTCAGCTTCGGTAAATGCTGCTAGTTTATTTTTTGCTGTGCCAAAGTCGGAGTCACGTCCAATTACAGCAGCTAGTGTTCCTGTTTGGCGCCAGTGTTTACCACGCGGCGCCTCTTTTCCTGCTATATAACCTATTACAGGTGTATCTATAATTTCTGTAATATAACGCGCTGCTGCTTCTTCACTACCTCCACCAGGTTGGCCAACTAGCACTATTGCTTCGGTTGCTTCGTCTTCGTCAAGAATTTGTAACCACTGCATAAACGACGAACCAACTATTGCATCACTACCAATGCTTACACTTATAGATTGACCTATACCTGCTTGCGTTAATTCTCTCGCTATTTCATAAGTCAGAGTTGTGCTTCGACTCAATATCGCTACTGAACCTGGAGTATAAAATTCACTCGGCTGTGTACCTAGTAATATTTTTCCTGGAACGATAATACCAGGACTGTTTGGTCCAATAACTAAAGTTTCTGTGGCTTCTGCTGTACGCAATAACTGCACCATGTCCAAAGGTGGAACCCCAGGTGAAATTATCACGATTTGACGAATACCAGATGTAATTGCTTCTAATGCTGCATCCAAAACTTCGTAAGGATATACATTTAAAATCGTTGTGTCTATTATTCCATATTGCTCTGTAGCTTCTTCTACCAAATCAAATATCGGCAAATCGTGTAACGTATTGCCACCACATCCAGGATTCACCCCAGCAATTAAATTGGTGCCATACGCTTTCATTTGCGCGATTTGCATTGGCGATATGAATTCGCAAAAGCCTTGAATTATAACTTTGCTATTAGGCGTTAAGTTCATAAAATACGTAGTAAATTTTCCACTCAGCATGTAACCATGACTGAGATGTGACACTTTATAAAGTGTCCGATTTATTTGATTGTTATTCAATTTTGTGCTTAGTTTTTACTAAACACTCACTTTTACCGAATCATATTGTTCATATCTAGAAATTGCCTATAAAGACAATTAACCTATAAATAAATCATAAACTTTTTTCGGATTTGTTTTAAAATTGAATTAGATTTCGTCAATACCTCCTGTTACATCTGCTGGATAATATAACTTCTAGTGCAGGCTGATAAGTTATTACTTTTTATACACAATCGGTTGAGCAAGGCGTACTGCTTCACTTGCTGCTTCATCTAAGCTTTCTGTCATGACTATAGATATATCGCTTTCGTGTTTTAACGCTGTTAGCTCTTTTTTGGTGCCATCTAAGTCTGAACCAGCGAGTCTCACAACTAAACGTGGGAAGTTATTATCACGTTTGTGTTTGTTACCGTTACGTATACCGTTTGATTTATGTTCGCTGTTATAATGATGCACAAATTCAGTAATAACTTCTGCAATTTCAATCGCTTGAGGTATACTGCCCAAAAGATTTATCAGAATTACCTGAATACTTTTGTCAGCGCTCATTACTCTCAAAGCTTTTTCTAAACGAGTTTTAAATGTCGTCGGAGAAGCATCAAGGGGAGATGCATGACGCAAGTTCAGACAAAATCCGGGTTTTCCACCTGCTAAAGTAACTAAGTCCATCGTGGTTAATACCGAACCGGCCCCATTACCCATAATACCGATTTTGCCGTGCAGTTCCAATCCCTCCCATTCTTTAAAATCTTGATTTTTACCATTGCCGTTATAGCGATTATGCATTTTAGTCGCCATTAGAGCAATGTCAGGATGACGCGAGATTGCACGTTCATTGACACTAATGCTACCGTTCAACGCCATCGCTTCACCTTGCGAATTTATACCAAGCGGATTAATTTCAACTAAATCTAAATCTTTCTCGATTAGTAGATAGTACATTTTTTCAATAACGCTGCTAACAGTTTGCATTCGCTTTCCCTGCAATCCCATTTTCAACGCTAACCGTCGAGCATAAAACGATGAAAATTCATGCTCGACAACGACGTGTTGCATCTTATCTCCATACGAGTCCAAATCTATATCTGGTTCTTGACAACCCAGTAAAATTGGACGACAAACGGCTGTATCAATTACAACAGCTAAATATAATTCCTGTTCAGCATCATATTTTGCTTCTGCTAGCAACACTTCTGGTAGTTCACCCATTATTGGTAAATTAAAGATATTTTGGGCTGCTGCTATGGCATCAATTGTTGTCTCTACAAACCTAACTCCACCAACTTTTAACCTTGCTCCCCCACTGACTTGCGACTTTAGAACAATTGGATAAGGTATTTTTAACCTCTTTAAGTCCGTTGGATGGTCTATTCGCTGCGATGGCAGTACTGGAATGCCAATCTGCCCGAACCATTCTTTAACCTGATACTCTAGTAAATCCATACCACGCACCTTTGAAATACTACTTCACGCTTGTTGGAGTTGCCGTCAAATTTTTAAGTTGCTGCATCCCCAAAGCAAAAGTCGGCTTTTAATTAACTATAATTTCTTTGTCTGTCATTAATTCTATCCAATTCGGTTGATGCGGTAAATAACATGCGATTTTAATTTACTTACATACATCAAAATTGGCATCTAATTTCAGTAAAACCGCTTACGTCATTAATAACAGGCATTTTTTTTAACAATTCAATTAGTATTTCTACAATGTATATATTTTCTAACTCCTCAAGTATTTAGATATGTAAAATTGGCATAGAGATATGTCAGGTTTAGTATACTAAGAAACCCGCTTTCTAGTATAAGTGGAACATCATCCAAACTATACAAAAATCTTATTGTTCGTATTCCAACAACATGGTAGTTACATTTGTAACCTAATTCAGAAGTTTTTGCCATCTGCTCAACTATCTTTAGATAGATGAAATTCGTGAGAAAGAGTCATAATAAGATTCTGTGATTGTAAATTTAGTGCTTTATTACCGTTTTTTCTAAATCTGTGCTACAACATTTGGCTGGTTGTATAGGAAAATAGTAACTGGTCATACTGTGTCTTTGTTAACAAACCCCAGCCTGTCATCGCCAATGAAATCAGCAGCACAGCAGGAAGACTTAGATTTTCTATCGTCCATTTTGGAAGAAAGCTTGCTCGAAATTGGTCAGCGCAATACCTTTGAAGTTAAGTGTGCTGTTAAAGACCAGCTAATGGTTTTAATACAACACCCTAAAACTATCACCGTCGATACCGAGCATGTTTTTGCAGTCGTAGCAAAAACCCTCCAATCAGATACCGCATATCAAACGCAAGAAGTACAGATGTTTGTGCGTCATACAGGAATCAAGCTCCCGTATGCTCAAAAAACGCTGTATATTGTCCCAAATATCTCGATGAATAGCGAGCAAGCTTTAAATTCATCAGATTTGTCAGATTATGATGTTTTTTCAGATTTTGTTCTTCCCGAACTCAATCAAGAACCTTTACCTCAGTCATCATCCTCTGAAGGAATGTTTGACTCTTCTGCTTCACTATTGACTATAAATGCATCAGTTGTTGAAGAAGAGAAATTTGACCCCTTTGAGTCGGCGCCTCCCAACAGTCAAACTAAAAAAAGCCAGCGCAACTTCAAGCCATTATTAATTGGAGCATGTGTTCTAGCTGTTGCGACAATATTCGGTGCCAGTGGTTACTTCCTAATGAGTCCCTGTATATTATCTACATGTAAAGAATTACAAACGGCAAAACAATTACAAAATTCATTTCTCCAATTAGCTAACAATGTCAAAACCGAAGAAGATTTATCAAAGCTGCAACAACAGTTAGATGTAACAATTGCATCACTACAAAGAATACCTGGTTGGTCGCCAAATCATCAAAATGCTGTACAAGCGGCAACTGCTTTGTCGAGCGAGTCGCAACAAATTAAACTGTTGACACAAGCTTTGCAATTAGGTGCCACAGCTTTGCGTTCTTCACAAAGCTTAACAAATGATATTAACGAGTTACAAGCACGTTCAAAATTATGGCGCCAAGCAATTGCCCCATTAGAAGCAATTCGTACAGATAGTAAATTTTACGGATTTGCCCAGTCAAAATTATCACTATTTCGTAGCGGTTTACAGTCGGTTAATGTCCAAGCATTAGCTCAAAGCAGATGGCAGAAAAAAGTAAACGATGCTCAAGCTGCTGCAAAAGTGGCACGTGAGCGCGAAACAACCGCAAAATCACTACCAGATTTACAACGCGCACTCTCAACTTGGCAAATAGTCGTCAATGCCTTAATTGCAGTACCGCAAACCAGTCCAGCTTATGCCGAAGCACGGACACTTTTGAACGATTACCAACCAAGACTATTAACACTTCGCGACCGCGTTTCAAAACAAGAACAAGCGGCAACAAGTTTAGCCCAAGCAGTAGCTACTGCGAAACAAGCTGAACAATACGAACAGCAAAACCAGTGGCAAGCAGCAACTGTTCGCTGGCAACAAGCGATAAACACAATTAAGCAAATTCCACCTGAAAGCCCACTATATAATCAAGCACAGCCTTTATTACAAGCGTATGCAGTTGCATTTGAACAAGCTCAAACTAAATCACAAACAATGATGGTGACTGGTGCGACAGCTAGTACAACTTCAACTCGTGCTGATTTAGAAAAAACTTGTAAAGGCAGCGTTCAGATTTGTAATTTCACTGTCGATGAGAGATTTATAACAGTCCGCATTACCCCAGAATATGAAAAAACTTTAGAAAGCAACGCACCCCAAAATGTCAAGAGTGTTCAACAGCATCTAGAAGCTTTACAAAAAGCACTAGAAGTAATTGGTGATAATGCCAATACAGCAGTCTTGGTATTTGACGCACAAGGACAGCAAATTTTTACGCACATTCCACGACAACAAAGTTAGGAGGCGCGGAGGCGCGGAGTTAACGAATTAGTTGTGCATTGGAGTTGAAAAACTGCCTTGATAATCCCCGTGTGACTAATATTGTTGTGACTAGGTTGGCAAAGGCAATCATAAATAAAACCACAATTTGATATGAAATTGCTTCGTCAGCTTTTACACCACCGAGTAACTGTCCTGTGAAAAAACTAGGTATTGTTACCATACCTACTAACGTCATTTGGTTGATAGTAGGTATTATTCCCGCACGTATTGCCTCTTTACGATATTCTGCCACTGCTTGAGTCGGTGTGGCGCCTAAACTTAAGTGGGTTTCAATTTCCAAGTGACTCGTATCTATGGTTTTAACTAACCTCTCCCCCGCTATCACTGCCGCATTCATGGCGCCTGCTATTACCATAAGCGCTAAAGGTATCACATAACGTGGCTCAAACCAACGTTGAGGCTGAATTATTAAATAATTTGTATAAATCATAGATACTGAAGTACTAATAAACATTGCTCCCCACACCAATGGTAAAACAAGGGGAATTTTTTGACTGATACGATTTCTTGTAATAATTGCCGCAATCGTGATTATTACTGCTAAAATCGCCAAAACTGCAATTGCATTATCAATGGCGAAGATAAAATCTAGTACATATCCCAAAACCATCAGTTGAAGAATAGTCCTGCCAGTTGCCATAAGCAACTTAATCTCAATTCCTAGTTTTTCCCAAGCTGACAACCCAATGGTTATAGCCATTAGCGCGACGGCAATACCTAAGTCTGTAAAATCTAACTTGATGATTTCTGGCATAAGCAGGAGTGGGAACTTTGATTGTAACGATTTATTCAGTATGGATATCTATATATATATGTACATTTATCGCTAATGATAATCTAATCAATTGACCAATAAGTAAGAATGCTTAAAAATTCAGAAACCGGGTTTCTACGGTTTCTCGTCCAAATTATAGTTCCATAAACCTTCATACAAACTATGATACAGAGTGTAAAATCTGTTCCTGCATTTGACAATAAACAACAATACGCTGCAATTGAGGCAGAAGTTAGTACTGCTGTCCTCGAAGTTTTATCATCAGGACGTTATATTGGTGGACCCGTTATTGATGGGTTTGAGCAAGCGTTTGCTGCATACCACGGTGTATCTAACTGTATAGCGTGTAATTCTGGTACTGATGCTCTTTATTTAGCTTTGCGTGCGTTGGATATTGGTGCAGGTGATGAAGTCATTACCACTGCGTTTACTTTTATCGCTACTTCTGAAGTTGTCAGTGCTGTTGGCGCCAAACCTGTATTTGTCGATATAGATGCGAATACATATAATCTCAATTTACAACAAGTAGAAGCCGCAATTACTCCCAATACAAAAGCAATTATTCCGGTACATTTGTTTGGTCAACCTGTAGATATGACTGGGTTGATGGAAATTGCCGATGCTCATAAAATCGCAGTAATTGAAGATTGCGCTCAATCAACGGGAGCGACTTGGAATGACCGAAAAGTTGGTAGCATTGGACATATAGGTGCCTTTAGCTTCTATCCGACAAAAAATTTAGGTGGTTGTGGTGATGGAGGAGCAATAACGACAAATGACCCCGAAATTGCCCAAAGAATGCGAGTCATTAAAAATCACGGGCAAACAAATCAATATTATTACAACGAAGTTGGTGTAAATAGCCGTTTGGACAGTATCCAAGCGGTTATTCTGCAAATTAAGCTCAAATATTTAGATGATTGGAACACTAACCGAAAAGCTATAGCATCTCGTTACCATCAGCTTCTTTCTAAAGTACCCGGTATTATTATTCCTCAAGAACTGCCAGGTGGCGCCAGCGTTTGGAACCAATATACAATTCGGATTCTCGACAATCAACGTGAAATAGTGCGTAAAAAGCTACAAGACATGGGAGTAAATACAATGATTTACTATCCCATGCCTTTGCACTTACAACCTGTATATAAAGATTTAGGGTATAAAGAAGGACAATTACCCGTTTGTGAGCAACTAAGTAAGGAAGTCACATCATTACCGATGTTTCCCGAACTTTCATCTGAACAGCAAGACCAAGTAATTTACTCAATAAAAGAAGTAATGAGTTAATACTCAGGACTAAAGCTATGAGCGGAAGTGCTAGTAGTTGCTAGCGCTTCTACAATACCGCGTACCGCAGCAATCATGGCGATTTCGCTGTTAAGTTGATTAATCGCAGAACCAACACCAACACCTGCGGCGCCTGCTGCTGTAGCAAGTGGTGCGGTAACATTAGAAATACCAGAAGCACAGAGTACAGGCATAGCAACCGCGCGTGAAATTTCGTAAGCTGCGGCTAAAGTTGGAGCAGCTTTTTCGATTAAACCAACCGTACCACCATGTGCTGGCTTAGTATTGATGCCACCTTCGGTTTGAATAATATCAGCACCTGCTTGTACAAGTTCTTCTGCAAGCTGAACTTGTTTGTCGAGCGTCAGAATATGTGGAACTGTAACCGACAGAGTAACTTCGGGAAGCAACTCACGAGTTTGGTATGTTAGTGCCAATACTTCTTCTGCTTCAAATCTTCGTCCTTGAGCATAAAACGCATCAAAGTTACCGATTTCGATTAAATCTGCACCTGCTGCTACTGCTTTTCTGAACTTTTCTGGTTCAACAGCAGATACGCAAACAGGCAATTTTGTCAATCTTTTAGCTAATTTTACCAGTTCTGGGTCAGCGGCGATGTCAACAAAAGTGGCGCCTCCGAGTTCCGCAGCTCTTACAACCGCAGCGACATTATCCTTGTCGAAATTATTCAAACCGCTAATAACTTTTAAAGCGCGGCGAATAGCGAACGCACGTTGAAGAGTAGAATGCATCGTCATGGTTCTTGTGTATAGCAATTAAGTAAAACTATTGTCACATTATAGGTAACTATTCGCTAGTGGCTTTAGGTATAATGCAATATTTCCCGTTTGGAATAAGTGTACTGCTTTTATCTACACCTATAGAATTATCTATAGAAATCCATTTGATTTTTGAAAATTTACGTAGGGTGCGTAACGCTACAACAATATTTCAACGAAGCAAATAATTTTGTAGCGTTACGCACCATAAGTATTTGTTACAATTCTTGTAGGGTGCTTAATTACGTTCAAAAATCTGCCGAGGAATCCTATACGTTTTTAATTTTATAATCGAATATTTACACCTATTTACTTCATGAGCGTTGAAGCCATAAGGTTTGGACTTCAGTACATATTCTCCTTTCAGTATTTGATGTATGTTTTGAAACATTCAAGAATTGGGTATGGACAGCCTATGAAAGTTATATCTAACGCGCGCCGTTTTGCATTTAGGCATAAAAAAGAAAAAGAACAGAAAAAACTGAGATTGAGCTGACACATGGAAGCCTTTTACTCATGAGAGGAGATACACAGCGCTTTTGGCAACACCAGATACCTAAGACATCAAAACAAGTTCAGCCAAGAATTAACCTAACTTTTAGAGCCATTTTTTAAGAATAAACCATATTGAGTCGGTTGCTTTTAGGTGTGATGGTAGTATATTTGCCAGTGGTAGCTCTGACCATACTATCTGTTTGTGGCGCCTTGAGGATGGTCATCTAATCAAAACTTTACAAGGACATACAAGTGAGGTAAGGTCGGTTACTTTTAGCTGCGATGGTACTATTATTGCAAGTGGTAGTTCTGACCATACTATACGTATTAATTGTTATTACGAACTTTATCTTGGGCGCCAATGCTAGTATTATCAGGGATAGGGTTTTTAATTGGCTTAGTGACTGGAATTGCATTATTTGAATTATTTTTTCCACTTATGATTAAAATGTCCATTCGTGGTTTGGGTCATTAAGCGCAGTACGAACAGATGATAAACTAGCAAGTTCCTTAAATGGGCTAGATTTTGCTATTTCTGTAATCGAATTTAAAGTTGAGGCTAGCTGCTCATTATTGCCTGATGCCAAAGCACTATCAACTACTGCAAACAAAGCACGAAAATTAGCTGCTCGTTCATCGAACGAACGCTCTAAATATGTCATTAATAAATCGCGCTGTGCATTGATTCTAGCAATATTATCTTTTTCCCAAGCTTCAATCTCACGGCGCTTTGTTTGCTCTTGTTCGGCAATAGTCTTATATTCTGTATACGCTGAAGAAACAGTGTCAAGACATTGTGTTGTCTCCCAAGCCGCAATTTCACGGCGCTTAGTTCTTTCTTTTTGTGCAACTTGTTGATATCCAGCGAGAACTGAAAATAATGTTTGTGTTGCACTAGCAACTGTTGCCACTTGACCAATATGTTGTATTACCATTTTCATTAACTCCTATAGGCTTTAAAGTAAAAAATCATCTAATTTTTGTGTATTAACTTGCGGCAGATGCGATTCCGAGATATTAGAAACTTTATTTGCCTTTTTTGCTTGAAGTTCTCCTAAAGTAGCGTATCTTGCTTGAATGCTTAAAGTCTCAGAATTTAAATAGCCTTCAGAATCTAAAATGTGAGTTTTCATGATTTCTGCTAGTGCTTTTACAAGTAAAGCAGCTTGCTGAAACTTTAAAGCATCTTCGTTTTTATCAAATGATGGTAAAGCTTCAAGCTCTTTGATAAATAAATCTGCTCTAGTATTTAAATTGCAAAGCAGTTCTGCAAGCTCTTTAATTCGTTGCTTTACTTGTAGTAAAAAATCTTTACCTGTCTCAATGTTGGTAATTTCGACATTTACTTTTGCTTCATATTCTCGCGCTTTTGTCAAGGCTTCCTCACCTTTGCCAGCAAGTTGAAAACCTCCCACCATGAGAGCAGGGCCAAGTGTAACACCACCAAGAACAGCACCACCAGCTAATGTACTACCACCTCCTGCAAACCAACTTAAAGCTGCACCTCTAGCTGCTGCACCTCCTAGCTGTGAAATAGCAACTTCCGCAGTCCACAATCCAAAAAATTTAGTGACGGTGACTGTTCCAAAACTTCTAGCAAGTGTAATGGCACTAGAACCTGCTGCTGCTCCTGCTATCGCAGCTGAAATACCACCACGAGCAAACTCTTGAGCTTCTATAACAGTGTTTTTATACTCTTTTATTTGCTGGGTAGAAATATTTAGCCCTGCTAGAAATTCCATTTCGTTTTGAGAAGCTCTTTGACCAATACGTTCAATAAAAGTAATGAAGCGCGAAATGGTTGATTGCTTAATCCGAAGCTGAATTTGACCGTAAGTTTCTGCTGACTTATTAGTATTTTCCCAAACTACTTCCAATTCTCGAAGATGCCTTTCATACCTGACTTGAGCATCTTCACCAATTGCCTGAGCTTGCTTTATCTTGCCTATACCTTCTGCTCCTTTAGTTACCCCAACAGCACCAGTTGCCAAAGCTGCGGCGCCTAAAATTAATGGAATCATTAATAACCCCTTACTCTCAAAGCATAAAAAACATCTGTTTCGTATATATCTCAGCTACTGAGGTATAACCTTACATATATACTTCCCGTAAATAAAAAATAATTACTATTTACTTGCAGATGAAATTTAAAGTTTTGATTAAGCTCTATGGTGGAATGGCACGCGCCTTTACGATATTATGGTGCGTGAAAGCACTTTAATATACGTTACATTGATTGGTTGTAATAGCGCAGATCGCACCCTACCTAATTTTATTGGCGCCTCCAAATGCGTGAAATAGCGACATTCAGCTCTATGGTGCGTTACATCGAAATCGACTATATATTTTATCAGTTCATCTGTTCTTGTACCCAACGGCGAAACGCTTTAAGTGTTGCATTCCTACCAGCAGTTTTACTTTGCTTAAGGTACTGAGGAATAATATCAGTTAAAGGTAGGTTTGGAAAATTCAAGCTTTGCTGAGATTCGACGTAAGAACCTGCTTGTAGTAAATTAATTTGCAGTATACCTTTTTCAAAGCGCCAAAGTTCAGGGACTTTTAAGGCTTCGTAAATATTTGGGTGAGTTCGTGAAGTGACATCAATCTCTAGCGCTAAATCTGGTGGAGGGTCTTTTTGTAAATCAATTCTTGCTTTACCACGAATCAAAATTTCGTTTTGAATATAAAAGCATTGGTCAGGTTCTATACCTTGAGCCATAGCCAGATTTTTAAATGTTGTAGAGCCAAGACTTATAAATTCAATATCTAATTCTTCTAAAAGCGCTTTGACTAAATCACTAATAATTTCTTTACTAAATTCATGTTCTGGCAACGGCGCCATAATTTCCAGTACTCCCTCATCATAGGCAATTCGCGTTGCCCGATGTTCTCCTAGTTCATCTAAAATTGTCTCAAACTCTTCCCATGTAACATCACGCAACAATACATGTTGTCCAGGTGGAACGTTGATACGTTTAATGTTTAAGAGCATGACTGTTACTCCTAGTTGTTGAGCTTACAGTATAGCGCGCGTTCAACTGGGCGCCTCGTTGCCATAATTACGTCATATTATAAATTAAAAAGCTGTAAACCTGGGTTGTTGGCGCCCATAACACGCTTACTTTAGTACTTGGAGAGTGATGGATGTGCTGTTTTATCGTACTAGTAACTTTCCCTGTCTTGCAGCTTCTTGAATAATGTATCGTCTGCTTGTAAAAACTTCAATACCTGGAACTACAACATAATCAATATCATCTGTAATTATTTTTATGTCTCCGGCGCCTGCTCGACTAATTGCTTCAAGTATTAATAAATCGTATCCATCAATAGCTTGAGTTTTAAATCTGTTCAAAGCAGAGTCAGTTGTCTCATCATTAACATTCAAATTTACAGGAACAGCGGTATCCTTAACTTGCTCCCAGGAAGATTCAACTGCCGCAACAACCTTCAGTCGTTCTCTAGGATAATTATGACGATATTCTTTTAGTGTGATATTAGAATTAGATTGTCTGTAAATTTCGTACTCGTTTTTTTCAATGATATGGGCTAGCTCTGCCAAAGTTAATCCTGAATAGGCTAACGTTGCTTCATTTCTAAAAGCTTGTATAAGATAATTAGAGTAATCAATTAGTTTGTAGCGGTCTCGGCTTTTAATACTAAAAGCGGCATCATTATACGTTTCCCAAAACCAAACGTTTGTATCAACAATGAAAATATCTTGTTTTTGTGGAATATCATTTTGAATATCAATAACGCTTGCTTGAAAATTAAGATTTACTGGCATAAATTATAATGCTGATGCTTTTTCTGACATAACAGTATTTACTGCATTACGATATTCCTCATCAGAATAATAATGTTCAGCATTATCTATCACATAAGCGATAAGTTTTTGATGTTTTTGTGACAGTCCTGTAAATTCCGCAAGCTCATAAAGTTTTTCACGTGCAATATCTTTCAATAGCTGACCTATTGCAACACTTAAAAATGAAGATGTAAAAATTTTTATACCTGTAAAATCTAAACTTATATTCTTGCCTTCCAGTAATTTTGGATATATTTCTTCATACAGTTTTTCTCCTCTATCCGCTCCCATTGCATATTCTCCGACAAGATCATAGACTTTCACTACCATTTGAGTTTACCTCTTCCAATGATTTACAAAAATTAGCACTTGCTCTACGGCGCAATTTACTCTTCCATCGACACAATAATTTTAACATAGTCGCGCGTTGCTTAGTACTACTATCAATTATAATATTATAATTCTAATGCTCTTTGTAAGATAACAGTATCAACAGCATTACGATATTCCTCGTCAGAGTAATAACGTTCAGCATTTTTCATCACATGAGCAAGAAGCTTTTGATGATCTTGTGACAGTCCTGTAAATTCTATAAGCTCATAAAGTTTTTCACGTCCAATATCTTTCAATAGCTGACCTATTGCAACACTTAAAAATGAAGATATAAAAATATTTACACCTGTAAAATCTAAACTTATATTTTTACCTTCCAGTAATTTTGGATATATTTATTCATCAACTTTTTTTCCTCTATCCGCTCCGATTGCAAATTATCCGACAATATCATAAACCTTGATTACCATCTGGATTTACCTCTTTACCCATTATTGAGAACGCACGACTATTTAAGTGTTTTAACACCCGGATAATCAAGAATTTTTCTATCTACAGTCAACAAATATGAATCGTAAATTCTAGCTGTAGCGACAATCATTTGATCAAATGGGTCGCTATGGAATCCACTTAACTGTGTTGAATTAATAATTATTGGTAGTGTTAAGTCTAATAGTCTTACACCTGGGTAAGCTAAAGCTGTATCTAACCAATCTTTAATTGATAAAGGCAATATCAGTCGATTTTTTTCTACTAACTTAGCAACTTCCCAACAAGAAACTATACTTACCCCTATACCATCAGTTTCATTTTCTTGTAACCACTGCTGATGTTGTCTAGTTAAAGATGTATCGTTTTGCACCCACCATACCCAGATATGCGTATCAATTACTATCATTGTAAGAATTCCCAATCTTCAAGAGCAACAGGTTCGGTTGGGTCATCGTATCGATACGGTTGTGTGTTATGCAGGGGATAACGATTTGTCTCTACTTTCTGTGCGCTATTTAAATTTGTATCAGGTTTTAACTCTTTTTGTACATGGGTTGCTTTTATGTTACGAATTGAATTTAATGCCTCAGTTAATAATTCTGATGGCAGAGACTCAATTTCTTGGATTAGTAAGTCTTTGTTAGTCATTTGACAACTACCTCAAATTACTGATAGCGTATTTAAAAACAAGTATATACATAAATTTAACATTTTTATTATCAGTTGTGAATACAAATATGTACGAACCAGCTTAAAAACTTAATATCCTGGTTTTGAAGATAATTTTTTCGGATAAAATAAATTTATAAATATCGATAGATTTGTTCTGCTGCTTATGCGACAGGTATTCTTATAAATTATAATTCTGAAGCTCGTTGTGACATAACAATATCAACAGCATTACGATATTCCTCGTCAGAGTAATAACGTTCAGCGTTTGTTATCACATGAGCAAGAAGCTTTTGATCATCTTGTGACAATTCTGCAAATTTCACAAGTTCATGCAGTTTTTCACGCGCAATATCTTTTAAAAGCTGCCCTATTGCAATATTTAAAAAGCAAGATGTAAAAATATTTACACTGTGAAATCTAGGCAGATACTTTTACTTTGCTGCAATTGTGTATAAATTTTATCATACAGCTTTTCTCCTGCATCTGCTGCCATTGCAAATTCTCCAACAATATCACAAATATTGATTATCATTTGTGTTTACCTCTCCACTTTATTATATTTTAATACTGTCAACATCAAAGTAGTTATTATTGATTTTTGGATAGTGTATGACCTTGAAATATTTCAAAATATGAATATTTTATATGTCTATATACAAGTGTTCTATATATGTTTTACTATTTATAATCAACGAAACGAGCTTTTTACGAGTTAGAGTGTATCAAAAGCAACTGGTCTAAACGGGAATTAATGCGTCAAATCAGTAGTATGCTTTATGAGCGGGTAGGGTTATCTAAGGATAAAGAAGCTGTTCTGACACTTGCAAATGAAGGACAGATTATTGATACTCCCCAAAGCATATTACGCGACCCTTATATTTTAGAGTTTTTGAGGCTAGAGGAACGAGCAAGCTACTCAGAGTCTGACCTTGAAGAAGCTTTAATAAACCATTTGCAAGACTTTATGCGCGAGTTAGGGCGAGATTTTTGCTTTGTTGACCGTCAATTTAGAGTAACAGTTGGCGCCGAGCATTATTTTCTTGACCTGTTATTCTATCATCGTTCTTTGCAATGCCTGATTGCTATCGATTTAAAACTAGGAAAGTTTAAACATGATTATGCTGGGCAAATGAACTTTTATCTAAATTATTTGAAAGAGAATGTCGCATATCCTCATGAAAATCCCCCTGTTGGTATTCTTCTTTGTGCAGAAAAGGATGCGGAAGCTGTCCATTACGCTACGGCAGGACTTGATAATCAATTGTTTGTCTCGCGTTATATGGTCGCGCTTCCTTCTGAAGATATGCTTAAACAATGGTTGATAGATGAGCAAAATAGGCTCAAGCAAAAGTTTGATATTACTTCAAGAGATGAGAGTTGACACACTGGAACGGGCAAGGATGCCCATTCCACTCTTATAACAAGATTTTATTGTTTTACGGCTTTCATTGATAAACCGATGCGTTTGAGTTTTTCGTTGACTTCCATGACTCGGACTTTGACGACTTGTCCGACTTTGACTATTTTCTTGGGGTCGTCTACAAATCTGTCGGCTAGTTGGGATATATGTACTAACCCGTCTTGGTGAACACCGACATCGACAAAGGCGCCAAAGTTAGCGACATTAGTAACAACACCTTCTAATTCCATTCCAACTTTGAGGTCGGTAATTTCTTTGATACCTTCTTTAAAGGTGGCATATTTAAATTCAGCACGTGGGTCACGTCCTGGTTTCTCTAGTTCGCTAAGGATATCACGCAGCGTTGGTTCCCCAATGGTATCAGTAACGTATTTTTTCAAACCAGTTTTTTTCAGGTTTTCGGCAATTTGTGTTACTTGGTTTAATGGTACCTTCAGGTCAGAAGCGATATTTTCTACCAATTTGTAACTTTCTGGGTGTACGGCAGTATTATCTAAAGGATTTTCACCACCCCTTATTCGCAAAAAACCCGCTGCTTGCTCAAAAGCTTTTGGTCCGAGTTTAGGAACTTTTAACAACTGGCGCCGATTTTTAAATGTACCGTTAGCATCACGATAAGCGACTATATTATTAGCTACTGCTGATGTAATGCCCGAAACAAAAGTTAATAGTTGACTCGAAGCCGTATTTAAGTCTACACCAACGTAGTTTACACAGCTTTCTACAGTTTCTTCGAGCTTTTTCTTTAATAGTTTCTGGTCTACGTCGTGCTGATATTGTCCCACCCCTATCGACTTGGGGTCAATTTTTACAAGTTCTGCGAGTGGGTCTTGCAGGCGCCGACCTATACTAATGGCGCCGCGCACGGTAACATCAAGGTCGCTTAACTCTTGCCCAGCTAGTTTACTCGCCGAATATATTGATGCTCCCGATTCGTTTACTATAACTTTGACGGGTTTACGGTCAATTGTTTTTAGTACATCACCAATAAATTCGTCGGTTTCCCGTGATGCTGTACCGTTACCAATAGCTATTAACTCTATTTTGTATTTCTCAATCAAATTTTTGACTGACTGGACAGCTTTTACACGTCCATCGGCACCAGTATGGGGGAAAATAGCCTGATATTCTAAAAATTTTCCCGTTTGGTCAAGAATCGCCACTTTACAACCAGTTCTAAAACCTGGGTCTACCGCCATTGTTGGTTTCATACCCGCAGGCGCCGATAATAACAACTCGCGTAAGTTTGTTTCAAAGGTTTTTATCGACTCAATATCAGCATAAAGCTTTTTCTCGGCAATAACTTCATTTATCAGCGAAGTTTTCATCAAGCGGTTAAATGCATCTTTGACCATTTCTTGATAAAACACTCGTATTGGACGGTGCTTTGTCTTGCAAACTTGAGATTCTATGTACGAAAGTACTGTATCTTCGTCGTAAGATATTTCAAAACTCAATATCCCCTCATTTTCACCGCGACACAGCGCTAATAAATTGTGAGGTGCAATATTTCTAACTTTTGCGCTAAAGGTACGATACATCTCAAACTTTGTCGTTCCTTCGGGGTGTTCGTCTTTGATGTGCGAGACAAACGTACCTTCGTCTAACAAATAATCGCGTAAATATGCCCGCAATTCTGCTAATTCGGCAACTTCCTCTGCTAAAATATCTGCGGCGCCTTTGAGTGCATCGTCACCACTCTTTACACCTTTTTCTTCTGAAACATATTTAACTGCTTCAAGTTCAAGAGGAACAAGCGGCCCATTTTTGACGTTTAAACACTTAATAAACTCAGCCAAAGCTTCTAGACCTTTCTCACGGGCAATAGTCGCACGTGTACGACGCTTGGGACGATATGGTAAATATAAATCTTCTAACTCATTTTTTTGCAAACAAGTCTCTATTTTCGCTTTTAACTCAGGGGTTAGCTTACCTTGCTCGTTAATTGAATTAAGTATCGCCGCTTTTCGCTCTTCTAACTCTGTTAAATAACTATATCTATCTGATAAGTCCCGTAACTGCACTTCGTCCATCTCACCAGTGCGTTCTTTACGGTAGCGTGCAATAAAGGGAATCGTCGCACCCTCACGGAAAAGTTCAAGTGCGCTTTCAATTTGAAAGGGTTTAAGGTTAAGTTCTGTTGCTAAAAGCTGTGGAATATTAAGCATCGGATGTTTTAAATCGAAAAAGCTGCTATTCAAACCGAAGTTACTATAACCTACTTTCACAAGAGAAACCGGGCTTCTGGTCAAAATTTTCCATAGAAACTCTAGTTTATCGTGAAGAAGCCCGGTTTCTTGAGTTGTAAGTAACAAATTTTTCTTACCTTGGGTACAGTTAAAACTAATCCAAAATTGTTAGTTAAATATACTTATATACTTTGAAATCTTATCAAAATATAAAATTATGTCATATGTTAAGAAATATTAACGCATTTATACCTATGACTCATAATAGAATAACGATTTCACGTGGCTTCCGGCTTCTTTATTTTTTATACCTTTATAAGTATTAATATTCTTATAATCAGATGTTAAGATAACATACCAACTGGATTCGGAATTTAACTCCCCATCCTTGTTATCTTAAGTAGGGTGTATTAACGAAAGTTGAAAGTAAGTGTAAAATTTACTACTTTTGCTATATTAGAAGGTCGCAAGATTTATATCTATGCGCTTCTGCTTGTGAATTCAGAGGTTTTAAAGAGATGGTCTTAGCATTTTTATTACCGCTTCTGACTGCTTTAGTTAGCGGCTACTTATTTCAAAAAAGCACTGACGAGATAGGTTATCTCGCTGGTGGTATTGCTATTATTAGTTTCGTTATAAGCTTGGTACTGGCGCCTTGGGAAATCCAGCTTTTGCTACTAGTGGTTGTTTTGGTTTCTACCCAAAAGCTGCTCCAGCAGAACGACTACAAGTTTGACAGGAGGGGTAAAGGCTAAGGAATAAAGGGTAAAGGGTAAAGGGTAAAAAGTTTCCTTTACCCCCAATGGTTAAGCGTTTTGAGCAAGATTAAGCTGTAAATTGTTTGACATATTTAACTACAACAGGTGTAAGTAAAGTTTCAACCGAGGATATTACTTCATGGTCGAACTGCGACCAAACTCTTGGAGTATTAAACATACAGGGTTGTAGAATTCCCCAAAGTTGATTTTCATGACATAAGTGCGCGTGAACTAGTGCCCGGTGTCCAAACGATGAACGCTCAAATTCAACAGATAGAACATTTGGACTTGCAGTTTCAACATCTTCTATATAAATTGAGGGTTCAGTTCGCACAGCAGCAGCAAACATTGGGTCTTCTGAAGTTAAAGATGCTGGTTCTTGTTTCCAATCAGAGTCTAGCACCTCTGGAATTTCACTATGAAGCCGCCAGCAAACGGGAACTATACCAATTTTGGTATTAGGATTTCGCACGTATAGAAATACGCGCTCACATTTTAAAATTTCTCCAAGTGCTGGCATTAAAGCATCGAAAAGTGCTTCTGGTTGGGAGTGTTCTTCAAAAACGCTGTTTAATGTATTGGGTAAGGTTGAGCTAGTCATTTATATAGTTGTTCGGTTTTTGCTTCATCGTCGCAACAACTAATATCTACAACATCGTTCTAGCGATACAGATACTTCAGTTTAGGGCCATATAATCATAATCATTTTTATATTGATTTTAGGCCAGTGCCAGATTTAGCTGTTCGTATTCAAGTGCATCAAGCGGTGAAAATGGTTTACGAAACGAGAAAGCATAAGGTGTAGAGCCATATTGCTGTAAATGTTCCAGTCTTTTCTTCGCTTCGTTAACCGTTGGTGTGTAACCTGCACATATCCACCACATTGCTAAAATTGGCTGTTCTACCTTTTCAAACCAACGGCGCCGAGAACGCATGATATCACTATGGGCGCCGTGATAAACATAATTAGACAAAGCTTCAAGCGATTTCCATACAGTCAAAGTAATCAAAATACTCTCATCATCAAAAACTCGAATACTGGTAGCATCTTCAGCACCTTCACCACGTAATCGCCAAACAAAACCAGGGTCATCATCAGCAACTGCATTAACACTATTAATTTGTGCAACAAAATCAGCCATTTCTGGAGCATCGAGCGAATAGCGCATTTTTGCTGTATTCACTTGAGCTAAATGGTATTGCCCTACGTTTACTGGTTGCATTATTTCTAACTCCCGATAGATGTTTTGAACAGATTGGCATACTTCATCTATCTTCAGAGGTATTTCACTTAAAAGTTTTACAAAACTTAATATTCCTTAACGTAGGGTGCGTGGCGCCTAGAACAACTTTTAAACGAAGCGCGAGTTTAAAGGCGCCACGCACCTATTTTTAATGTTTGTTCATAATGTTGGGTAAGGTGCGTGATGCCTCTAGATTACTCGCGCTCCGTTTAGGAGTTGTTGGTGGCATCACGCACCCTACTTTTATGTTGATTCAAAAGGTGAAGATACTTAGGGTCGGTTTTTGCAATTTGCCACTTTTGTTTAAAAATTGCCGCCGACTCAGCTTTGATAGGGTCTTCTTCATAAGGTAAAATTAATTGCCTTGCTTGTTGCTGCGCTTCAAGTGACAGTTCTTTTTGGGGATTGCTTTTATATTTCCTACCGCTTTTGTGATTTGCATAGCGACGCGCACGGGTGTATCCCATTTGCAGGAATTTTCTTGCCATATCTGCACCCACAAAATCATCCTGCTCTAAATAAGCAAGAAACATCTCGTATATTTTTTCGCTTGATTCTCTGGCTATTTCTGGAGACTTAAATCGCCAATAGGGCAAAATCTCAGATTTATATGGCTCAACCAATAATACACCTTGTTCGCCCTTGCCAACGCGGTAAAGTTCAGGATGTGCGCGGAAGTCTATATTTTTAAAATCTAAAGAATAATCAAATGCCATAGCAGAAGTTTATTTTTCATCTTAATATTTAAGGGTAAAGTCTCGCTTCTGTCTTAGTAAATAACTTTGGTGCAGTTATGCTATTAAGTTCTCCTCATTTAAACAGTACTCTTACGCGCGGTGATTTGCGACGAGTTCACCATATTGCGCTAAATGTTAAAGATATGCAAGCTTCGCGGAAGTTTTACGGTAATCTTTTGGGGTTACATGAACTAATAGGTAATGAAATACCCGAAACTTTAGCAAAATTGGTAGCAGAAGGAAAAGTGGCTAACTTTGAAACACCTGACGGTACTATAATTGATTTATTCTGGGAACCCGATTTACAACCACCCGACCCAAATCCAGAACATACCTTTACAAGAGCTTATCATTTAGCATTCGACATATCACCCGAATCATTCGACCGCGCGGTAGAGGTTTTACAAGAAAATAGTATAACAATCGCACATGGCCCAGTCAGTCGTCCTACAGGTAGAGGTGTATATTTCTATGACCCTGACGGGTTTATGGTAGAAATTCGCTGTGACCCAGTGTAAATAATGCACGTAGAGACTAAACATGTATAGTCTCTACATGTCGAATTAGCATCAATAGGTTGAACTTTTGAGACTGTTTTTTTGTTGTTTACTCTGCCATTCAAAGGCAACTTTTTTAAATTCTTCTATCTCATCAAAATCAATTTCCACAAACGCATTTCTAAACTCTACACCTAACGCTTCGCTAACTGAAAGAACTTCTAAAAAAGTTGCGCATTGGTAATCTTTATTTTCACACTATAAGCATTCGTTCTTCCGAGATACCTAAAATATCCGCCAATTCCTTCTGGCTCATTTTTGCCGCAATGCGAGCTTTTATTAATACATCTGGTAATTTATTAAAATTTTCAACTTTGATTTTAATTTTTTGCTTTTTATCACAATTAGTTAATTGTTCGTATTCAGCTATTTCTTCATGTAATTTATCCAAATGACATTGCAATGCACTTCGGTTTAATTCCCAGCGTTCAAAGTAATTATTTTTTTTTCTTTATGTTGCTCCATTGCAGCTAAAGATTTTTTAAACTTTAAAACCCATTCTTAAGAAACTTTGTATTCTAATTCACTTTTAATCATATTCCCACCCGACACTTAAATCTTATCGTACAATACGATTCATTTTTGATACAAAATACTCAATAAAAATTAATAATAACTGAGTTCAAGAGATTTATAGTATGATTTTATACAATAAATCTCTTTTGAGGCTGAAGATAATGATAACTATTTTTTCTAACAATGGCGCCGGAAGTTAAAATTAAAGGCACTAATTATTTAAAATAAGTAAAAAGCGTTTTAGTGTAAAAAAATGTCAGAACAAGCTAAGTTGTATAGTGTTATCGAAGATGCCATCAGAAGACCTTTAATTCCTTATGACCCTACACGACAGTCTTTAAAACAGTGGACAATGTTTGTCTTACGTGATAGGGGGTTTAAAGTTGTGTATGCACAAAATGCAGATTTTGCAATTGAAAGAGGTGGTGAAAAGCTTTACTTTAATGTTTCTGATACCGACCATGAGTTAGATGGAAAGTTTGGATGGGTTGTGTGGGATAGTGCGACTAAAACTCTCCGCGTGATTCCTAAAAACACTGACTCAAAAGCGCCAAATTAAAATACTCAAATTTACCTCTAGTGGGGTGGGCATCCTTGCCCGCCCAGAATCTGACACAGGCAAGGATGCCCTGTTCCACAAGATATTTTAATGCTATTTAAGTAAATCTAGGCTTTTATGAATAACATTAAATGCTGTTGTGGTAGTAAATTTTTTGTTTCTTGCCACGTTAAACCTACGGTTTGCATTTCTTTTTTTACTTGCTTTTGTGTCATTTTATGCAGCCCTTTAATCATAATAAAAGGGTTTTCACCTCGATATTCAACAAGTGCAACCCTACCACCTGGTTTTAATGCTTTGGCGATGCCTTCCATCACTTCATAAGGATATTCAAATTCATGATATGCATCGACCATTACAGCTAAATCAATACTTTCTGGTGGTAAATTTGGACTATTGAGAGTTGCTAAGATGGGTTCTACGTTATCAATGTGCTTTTCTTCTTTGAAAAAATTAATGATGTCGAGCATTTCTGGTTGAATATCCACGGCTAAAACTTTACCCTGTGTAAGGGTCGGCGCCATCAAAAAACTCAGATAACCTGTTCCGGCGCCTATGTCGGCAACTACATTATTGGGTTTTAGTTCCAGTGCATTGACTATTTTACTAGGTTGTTCTTCAGCTTCTCTACTTGGACGCTCTAACCACATGGCGCCTGTATGTCCCATTACATGGGCAATTTCACGACCCATATAGAATTTACCAATCCCGTCAGGGTTATGGATTGTACGCTGTTCGTATTTAGTGCTTGTGGTAGTGCTAGCATTCACCGTACCAGGGTAAATTAACAAGCTACATATAAAGATAACTACGATTGCAAAAAAAAATTTCAACTTGCTGCATGGAGTTGAGTGAGTCTAGTAATTTTGAACTATCACGAGTATCAGGTTAAAAACCAGAACATTAACTTAAATAATTTTACCTTGTATAGACGTTACGTGTAACGTCTCTACAAGGGTTTCTATAAGGGAGGCGTTAATAAGCACCTGTTTTACGTAAAACAACTTTTACAGTTAGCAGTAAGATTCTAAAATCGAGCCATATAGACCAATTTTCGATGTAATATAAATCCAATTTTACAGCATCTTCAAAGTTATCAATATTAGAGCGTCCAGAAACCTGCCATAAACCAGTAATTCCAGGAAGCACATCTTGACGAATAAAGTGACGGTTTGTGAACTTCTCTACATCGCGAAGAGGTAAAGGACGAGGACCAACAAGGCTCATTTCTCCAGCTAGTACATTAAAGATTTGCGGTAACTCATCTAAACTATACGCACGTAAAAACTTACCAATCTTGGTTACACGTGGGTCATCTTTGAGCTTGAACAATACACCATCTTTAACTTCATTCTTTGCCTCTAGTTCTTTTTGCAACTTCTCAGCATTTGTTACCATTGTTCGGAATTTCCAAATTTTGAACTCCTTGCTGTTTAGACCAACTCGCTTTTGTCTAAAGAACACAGGTCCAGGAGAGTCTAATTTGATTAAGATGGCAATTAAAAGATATACGGGTGAAAGTAAGCACACTAAAATCGTTGAAAACACTATGTCCAAAAGTCGCTTCATCCAAAAATCACTGCCAACAATGATTGGCGCCGAAATAGTTGGACAGTGAATATCACCAACCATGCATAACGTTGAATTAGGATGGCGAGATTCATACTCAGATGGAAGCATTTTGAGCGTAATTCCAGCAGTCGAGAAATGCCAGGAAATATATAGACGGTTTTTAATCGCACTCCAAGAAACAAAAGCTTCTGTAATACCTTGCGAGCGGAGATATTCAAAAGTCTTATCTCGCGAAGCTAAATCTAAACAACTAGAATCTGCAATACCTTGTATATTGTAGCAATCCTCCTTTTTGACTAGCCTTAAATGATAGTCTCTTTCTTCAGGAGGAGTAATTATAAAAATAGGATGACGAACCATCCCTTTTCGACGTACAAATCTGGTGGATAAATCAAATATCAAACGAGACGTGCAGACGAAAACAATAGACAACGACCAATACAGCAGTAGAGAAGAGCGCGAAATATAGCGGTTTGGTTCGTAAAGAAATGCGATAAATGACAATAGTAGTACAGATATAGATACTGCTTGAATAATACCCCAATTATTACGGCGATGAAAACCTGGTCTGTAAAGCCCAATTGTACTAAAAATCACAAGTTCTACACTGATATTCAATAGTATAAAAGATGGATTTTGCACCCAAGGAGAGTCAATCGGAGTACCATATGCAAGTGCTAAAATCCACGCTGCTATTGAAGAAAGAGTATCTATAAAAAACAATGTAAATACTCGTGCTATCTTTATCAGTAATCCTTTCTGTATCGATGTGCTTTTAGCCGAGCGTAAGTCACAATCATAACTTCCCAAGGCTATATTTTTACCAACCACAATTTTGTGTTCTCCTTAATATAATTTAGTACTCTAATAACGACCTTTAGAAACAGCATTTTGCTGCGCTTGATTTGGGATATTTAAAATTTCCAGCAGTAATAACTTGCTTAAGAACCAAGGCTCTACTAAATAGCGTTTCCAAAGCCTTTTTGGTTCACTTGATAAACGGTATAACCATTCCAAGCCAATCTTGCCCATCCAACGAGGAGGAGTAGGAACGGCGCCAGCTACATAGTCAAGACAAGCTCCACTAGTCAGAATCGAGTTGACACTCAGACGGTCTAAATTATCAAGAATCCAATGCTCTTGACGTGGCATACTCATTCCGACCATTAGGATATGAGGTTGGTAAGTGTTAATAGCGTCGATGGTGGCAAGATTCTCTTTACTGTTTTTGCGAACGTCGATATAGCCATCTGTACAAGCTATCTGTAATCCAGGATATTTTTGACGCAGTATATCGGCGCCTTTTTCTGCAACTCCAGGTTTGGAACCCAAGTAAAAGACTCGCCAGTTTTTGCGAGAAGCTTCTTCCATTAGAGGCCATACCCAGTCAGCATATGTAACTCTTTGTTCGCGTTTGAGTGGAAAGCCTAAAAGTTTACCAACCAAAACTAAAGGCATACTGTCAATGTGCGTATATTCTGCCTTCGCATAAAAAGCTTGCATTTTTGGGTCATTGTGGTATATGTAAAGACTATGCAAGTTGTGATTGGCAATAATCCGCTTTTTATTCTGTTCAACAGATTCTTGAATCAAGGAATTTAATTCAGGGATACTGAGAGCATCTAGTTGGACACCGAGAAATTTATAGGGTTTTTTGTTCATATTCGTGCATCACTTATGTTGTTTACAAATTGGGAATCTTGTAATGACATCAGCACTTTTGCAACATTTTGTGCTTTTGCACTCCACGAGTACTTTTTACGAATTAGTGCATGTGCTGATGAAGCCAAATGTTGATATTTTTCTAAATTAAAAGCCGCATCAAGCACTTTTTCAGCAACATCTTCAATTCCATACCCTGTTACTAACAAATGTTTTGAATCTTGAAACTCTTCCACACCTCTCAATCCTTCAGGTGTAGATATAACTAATTTGTTAGAAGCAAAGTAATCTAACGTTTTATTGCGGGCGCCTCCTGCAACCGCTTGTTTTGGAAATGGTAAAAACCCGATATCAGCATAGTGTAAATGAGTAACAAAATCTTTTCGGCTAGGTAAAAAACCAAGAAAATGTATATTTGACGGTAGTGGTTGCTGAGTATTTTCGGCGTCACGACCAATTACAGCAAATTGAACTTTATCGCTGTAGCTTTCCAAATGTTTGGCAACATCAATTGCCATAGACACAGACATATCATTACTCGGAAACTGAAAAGTTTTAGGAGCTACAAGAACCACTACTTTAGCAGGTCGGAGTTTTTCAAAGGGGTCGCAAGCAGTTGAAACATCTGCATCTAAAAAGTCTTGAGTAACTCCGTTACCGATGCAGTGAATATTACTATGATTGAATCCGTACCACTGCTTGATTAGCTTAGGTGTAGATTCTCCTGCGGCAATAATTGGATTACCAGAAAGAATTAATACACCCTGAGCAATATACGTCTTTATCAGTTGTATAAATTCATTCAGGGAATTGTCAACAGAAAACAAACGACTCCAGTATTCATACGCTGAGAATGTATGGAAATCTAGTGCTAAAGAGCAATTACTTCTTTTTTTTGTCTTCAGAGAAATCAAAGCTGCTAAACCAGGCAGAGTTTCTTGGGCATAAACAATATCGGGCTGAAATTCATCGATACTGTTCTGTATTGCTTTGATATACGAACCAAGACTTCTTGAACCAATCGATTTAGATGGTGCATAGTCAACAGCAGAACAATTTAAGCCAAGCTGAAATACATCAAAATATTTTGTTAGATATTGTCCAAGATAATAAGGTCGAGTAAAAGCACCAAAAGGTTGGTCAGAATCAAGCGTTGAGACAATTAGTAAACGTTTATTCATTTCTGTGAAGCAGGTATTTCTGTAAATGTAGGAGAGTTAGCTAAGTTCTTGTAACCAATCATTGCGCGTAGATAAGGTAAGAACCAATAAATTAACCACATAAATCCAGAGTGACGACTGCAAAATACAGTCCAAGGTTTGAGAGGAAAGGCTTTAATGTGTGTTACTTTTTTTAACCTCTCTAAAGTAGATAATTTGGTATCTACCCAACTATTTTTAATCGAGTTCTTACTACAGGTACCTACATAACCGGGTGCAACCCATATTGAGCAACCTTTATTTTTTGCCCTCAACCCATAATCTAAGTCACCTAAACTATGAATAAATGCTTTATCAATATTTCCGACTTTAGAAGCAACGCTGTTAGGAATCAGAACGCAGTTGCCAAACATGGTGTCACATTCTTGAAGATTCTGACTGGCGCCTACAAAATTATACTTATTCGAGTACCATTTACTCGATTTGACGGCGCCTCCGTAAGAAGCTTGTCCTGTTATGGGGTCTTTAGTGGAACCAACGACAATGGAGTCAAAGGATCCTTGTAGTTTCAACTGTTGATGAATAGTCAGTAAACGCTCAAGAGTATCCGATTCTAATATCGTGTCGTCATTCAACCAAAGATAATAATCATAATTTCCTTGCATTCCTGACTCAAATGCAAGTCTCATACCTCCTACCCAGAACAGATTACCGTTTCCTTGTAAAATTTTGACTTCTGGGTACTGCTTACTAACTGCATCGCTGGTTCCATCAGAACTTCCATCATCAGTCAAATAAACATCTGCTTTTTTTGTTTGCTGAGATAACGCGCGTAGACAGTTAAGTGTTGTCTCGCGTCTGTTAAAACAGGTCATAATTACTGCTACACGCGATAAATTCATAAATTTAAATCCAGTAAAAACTAAAAATTCACTTATTCAATAATTCACTCATTTACAGACCAGCAACTTTTTCTATCCAAGAACTAAAGCGAATGTTTAAATTAAAAGCACTTAGTTTTTGCTCAATTTTTCTCACAGTCAACATATGACGATGTATAACGGGTGTACGTGGCATCTGATGTCTTGTTACTGCTTCACATAACCACTGGTAGTTTTCGGAATTGCGATTAAGGTTATTCAATTTGCTAATTTGTGCCTTCCAATCCTCATAAAAGAACAAATTGAAATAGTGAATAGACACAAAATCATTCCATTGCTTAACACGCGCTTCTTTGACTAGTCGGTTGTGTAATGGTAATGGATAGCTATATCTCGAAGAGAAATGTGAGACGTTTTGTTCTAGCGCGCACAAAGTTATAGACAGTACCGACTGTTCGACAAAATAAATACCTTGGGGAGGATTAATATTTAGATGCATTACTTTCGTAAAATTTTCCTTCCATGCGGTAAAAATGCCAGCACTTCTTCTGACAGCAACCAAACCAGAATTCCAGTAAGCTCTAATTTTTTTATTGCCGATAGGCGTATTTACAAACACTTCGCGCTTCACCCCCAAAACGTCATACAGTTTCTGCCAATACCATTCATTTGGGTCTTTAGTACCAACAGAGCCAATTCCTTGACCGTATTCGGGACGCATCCGAACATTGCAATCTGCTGGAAGTAAAAACTCTTCTGGCTCGGAGAAAAAACATTTGTCGCTATCTAAAAAAACTAAAATCTCAGCATCAATGTTTTGTTCTGCGTAAGCACAGACTAATGGCTTATTAGCTAGATAATAATTATGAAACTCTTGATTTATGGGTAGTTGCTGGTGAATGACATTTAAAGTCTCGAAAGCTTTTCTAGTTTCGAGAGCAATCGGTTCACCGACTCTCGGATGAAAGCTGTATATTGGTGTATCTTTGAGGTTGCCGCAGAACTTGCGAATACTTTCAGCAAGCATCAAAGATTGTGCTTCTAACCGTCCTGGTTCTGTACAAATTATAAAGGCAATAGGTACTGACATGTAATATTTTTCTCCTTTCTTTGTAAAATCTTTACTCTATGTAGTGCTGAGTGCGCTCGTACTGAGTGCTGAGTGTAAACTTTTCAATAAGATAAATATTTTGAGTTTATCGAGTGGCGCCAATTACAGTAGGTTGTTTTGAATCAACATATCCAGGTAAAAGTGAATGATTTTTAGTTTCAATAATTTCTTGGAAGAGAGAATAATAGCGACGTGCTTGGAGTTCTAATGTAAATTCTCGCTCTGCCTTCTCACGTGCGTAAAAACCAAGTTTTTCAAGTCTATCTTTATCTTCGAGTACCCAATAAATGCCTTTAGCAAAGTCTTCAACTTCGTATGGTTTAGCTAAATAACCATTTTCTTGGTGGTCAACGATATCTTTTAACCCTGTCGAGTTAAAAGCAACAACTGGAGTTCCACAAGCCAAAGACTCAGAAGCTGTTTGTCCAAAAGACTCTTGAAGCGATGGAACTAGCATTACCGAAGCTGCTGAATAAACACTCACAAGAGAAATATCATCGTATAAATGCCCTAAATAATGTGTCTTGAAACCTAAGTCAGGAGGGTTATCTGGTCTAGATGCACCGAATATCACAACCTCCCAGTCATTACTATATCCAGACTTACTTAACTTATGCAGCGCTGGCAATAACAAATGAAATCCTTTGTTTCTATCACTCGTTGCTTCGATAGCTCCGAACACAATTAACTTCTTGTCTTGAGGTAAGTTGAGTAACTCGCGTGCGATACGTTGATTAACTGGACGAAAGGATGAAGTGTCCAATCCGTGTGGAATTACTTCAATTCGTGAGTCACGAAAGAGTGAACTAGACTTCGCTGTAGAAGCTAACCAGGTGCTTGGTGATATTAGAGTCCAATTTAATTTTTTCCAAGCTTTAACTTTACGTTGCCATACCCAACGAGATAAATCATTATCATTATTACTGCTTAGTTGAGGACAGGCGCCGCAAGAATCTTTGTATCGTGTACACTCTCCAGTTACATGACAACCTCCAGTAAATCCCCACATATCATGAAGAGTCCAAACAAGGGGACGCTTTAGTTTTGCAAAAGTTTCGATTTGCATAAAAGCGGCACTAACCCAATGTAAGTTAATAATATCTGGATTGATTTTTCCAATTTGGGAAACTACTCTATCTGGCAACCATTGTGTATAAAAAGTAGTTTTAGGTTTTTGAGTATAAAACTTTAATGGCAAAACCTCAAATGTCAGCTTTGTTTTTGCAATACCTTGAAACAGTCTCATTTTAGGTGCAATTACTGTTTCATCGCTACTATGTTTTTCTTGTACCAACATCTGCGACTGTAAACCAATATTCTGCAAACCTTTATGCAGACGGTATGTTGCCCGTGCGGCGCCGCCACTAGTATCATGTGTACTTAAATGCAATACCTTCATGTTCTTAACCTCTATTTTAAGTATTTGTTTGAGCTATTAACTGAATTTGCTTATCTATAATCGCTTGCTTTTTATTCATATATTCACTAACTGTTAAAGACAGCGACATTGTTATATACATTAACCAATTCCAACTCGGTCCTAATAACCTCGCTTCGGAAAAGTTAATAATAATAATAATCACCAGCATCTGCATACACCAATAATCTTCTGGTTTTTTTGCTATCGAGTTAATTCGCTGGAGTGCCATGAGAATAAAGCGAACTAATCCAGCGATAAAAAGAGAAAATCCGACAAATCCTAACTCTAAAATCATTTCTAAAAAACCATTATGAGCATTACTTGCCCACGGATGTTGTCTTCGTAAGCTCGCTGCGACTTCGCTATCCCAAAAACCATAAAATCCATAACCAAACCAAGGTCTTTCAACTATTTTGGCAAATATAAAATCCCATAAATCAGTACGTCCACTCAAAGTTAAATCTTTTCCTGACGCACCAACTAAGCTATCAATATTATTTGCAATTAATACCGAAATCGTAACTAGTGATATTATTGCCGAAGCAATCATGACAACTTGCAATTTATAGTTAGTTTTTTTCAGACTCCTGTAAAAAGGTAAAAGTAATGTCATTGCAAGCAAAATCGTTAATGAGGTTGTGGAACGAGACAAAGTAATTAAGCATACAGATATGCCAAATACTAACCATAACAACCATTGGTATCGATTCATGCTTAGAGCAAGGTGCATACAAACTCCCGCACTCCAAGCCATCATGTATCCCATTTCGTTTTTATGACCAAAAATTCCACTCCACATTCCTGCAAGTTCGGGTGCTACATGAATTCCACCAAAACCAGGTATTAATGGAAAAATAATTGATAAAATTGCCGATGTCCCTAGTGCAATAGCGATAAACCTCATTTGCTCTCTAATTGTGTAACGCATTGCGAGGTAAATTGCTAACAAATATATTCTTATCAAACCTCTTAAATAGGTTAAACTCGAACCAACATCAGCTGACCAAAATACTGAGAATAAGATTACTCCCAGTAATAGTAGTTGGAGTACTCCTTTACTACCTACAAAAAAAAAGCCTTTCCAATGACGAAGTATTAAATAAAATAATATTGCATAGGATACGGCGTTTAATAAGGTGTCTACTATGGCGCCTCCTAGTGGTACGGAGGATATTTCCTGTGCTGGTTTGATTGCTAATGCTCCGACTGTGATTAGCAATAGTATGATGGTTAGGATTTTTTCGGGTAACTGAACTTTCACTTTTTTGCCTTAGATGCTTTGCGGTTTTTTTGGGTTGGGAAGCACTGAAGTGCTTAATACGACGAGTTCTCGCAGTTTTTTGAGTCTTTGCTGCATCATTTGAATTTGGTTGTTTGTATATACTGTGTTTTGGATGAAGTTATCCGCTTTTGTATTACGAACTATAAAGGGTGGATGCTTTAATGGAAATTCCATTGCCTGTGTTGGTATGTTTATATATGAGTATTCTTGACCTGATGTAAAATGCGTAGAGTCGGCGCCAACACCAACATTAGAGACTAAATTTACATCAGGAATAATATTTAGACCCCCCTGCATCCAACAAACAAATGTCCATTGATAGTCCCAGGTTATACCTATAGGGTTTTCGTAAATAGAGTCAAATACTTTAGTCCAATAACCTACTGCTTTCGGGTTTTGTAAAATATCGCTCAAGATATTATCTGCTTTGACTTCTTTCCAAAGTTTGATATACAAATCATAATTTTGCCACGCGCGTTTCCAAGTTGCCCACCCCCAACAGTGACTGTAACGAGAGTAATAATAACTGTAATTTGTACGTTTGCGTCCTAACTGAGCATTTTGTGCTGTAATCGACGTGATTCTAGTATCATGTCTATATTTTTCGAGTAATTCTTCTGCAAACCGAAAAAAAGTTGGATGTGGAATACAATCATCTTCTAAAATAATGCTTTCTTCGACATTATCAAAAACCCAACTAATACCGCTAGAGACCCGTTTAGCGCATCCTAAATTTACATCAGAGTAATTTTTGATGACTTCACAATCCCAATCAACTTTTTCAATAATTGCGCGAGTGGCTTCACACTTTTCGGCTTCACCATCACGGTCAGAGCGAGGTCCATCTGCTACAACAAACAGTTTTTTGGGTTTGGCTTGACGAATAGCCTCAAAAACCTTCTGAGTCGTTTCTGGTCGTTTAAAAATAATAAAGGTTACTGCTGTTTTCATGTTTAGTCACTTAGAATACTGTTTTATGCAAAGAAACCTGGTTTCTACACAAAATCGTCATTTTTATTATATGCTATCAACGTATATTCCAGGTTTCTAGGTTGTGCAAGCTATTTTATTGGAAGAAGAAAGATTGATTTAAGCTGAATCATAAATAGTTTTCGAGTTCTGCCATCAAACGCATTACTTAAAAATGCAGCAACTGCTTGAGATGCAATTGTTGCAATAGCGGCGCCAAGTCCTTTATATTCAGGGATAAGTAAATAGTTAAGGATAATATTTAAAATCGCTCCTAGTACTGTCTTTCCTAAAGAAACATTGTTCAAACCTTCAGCTATAAACCAGGGAGATGTCGCTACACCCATAAACACAAACAACGAAGTCCAGATATGTACTGCTAATACAGGCCCAGCTTCCGCATACCCACTTCCAAACATCGTTGTAATTATGTAACCTGATAAAAACGTCATTGGCAGAGCTATCGCTATAGATATACCAGCCATTAACCGAAGTAGCTGTCCTATCCGCTTATAATAATGCGCTTCTGATTTTTCCTTAGCTGCATAAATCGAAGGAGCAACCGAAGCAACAATAGTTGTTGGAATAAAATACCAAACCTCAGAAATCCTTACAGCAGCAGAGTAAATACCAACTTCAGCTTCATTTATGATTTGACCTAACATTAACTGGTCAATTTTCATGAAAATCATAATAGCAAACCCCGAAAACATCAGTGGTAAACTATCTTTTAAAAGAATTTTAGCAGTAGAAGAATTCCATTTCCATAACCACAGAGAAGATGCTTTCTTTTGGTATACCACCGCCAAACCTATTGCGCTCATCGCCAATTCTGCTACTGTTATCCAGGCAAAAGCTATTAAGGGCGCCTTATATAAAATTAGTGCGATTTTAATTGCGGTACTGATTACATATGCAACATTTTTAGCAACTACAGTGTACTTTGATTTTACTTGCGACTGAAACCATAGTTCTACGGTATCGCTAGCCCTAAAAATTCCACTTAATGCTAAAATTGCCACTAACCATATTCTTGACACATCAGTTTTACCTGAAAACAGCATAAAACCAACTGCTAGTAGTAGCGATGCAACTCCACCTAGTAACTTTAACCAAAAAGTAGTTCCTAAAATTTCGTCCTTGTTTGATGACTCACGTACAAGATAGCGAACTACTACATCATCTAAACCAAGGGTGAAAACAGGTGTAAATAAAGTTACAAAAGCCAAAGCATAGTTAAAAAGACCGTACTGCTCAACTTGCAAGTAACGTGCAACCCATACTCCTACAACTAAGCTTGTACCCATACGCAGAATGCGGTCGCCAAAAAGCCAACTTGTATTGGCAACAGCAGCACGAAGCTTAGTGTGAGATTTAAATCGTGACAAGTTTTGAATTTTCATAGACGAGCGTATTTACCTTTTTAATCTATTACTTTACTTGGGATGAATATTTAGGTGGATTTTAGCTTGCCGCTAATTAGTAATCTAATTAAATAACTGAATAAAACGGCGATTCCTTTAATTTTCCAGTACATATTTTGCTCAAACAATAAAATTATTTTTAGATACAACGTGAAATCCTTATATTCCGGACATGGAATAGTTTTTAATTCAGATAAAGTTGTGTAAGAAAATAATAAAGGAAAGGCAATATTATTTTTTGTGCAAATGTAATTAAACAAAGAGTTACACTTCCAAAATCTTTTATACTCATAACTTTTATCTATGTCAAGAATTTTGCTTTGACTGTTATGATAGTTATTACTTAGATGGATACGATACTTTACTAAAGGTTTTGATAAATAAAATTTCTTAGCTCCTACTAAAGAGGCGCCCCATACTAAGCAATCATCAGCTCTAACACGCCAGTCTTCAGTTTGCGGTATCGGCAAAACCTTATTTAGTACATTTTTACGTACAGATAAAGTTGAAGTAATAGAGCCAATCCATTCACGAGTGCATAAAGTTTTAATTACAGAATAACCCAAGTCTAAATCAACTTCGTAAGCTTTAAATATTCCAGACTCGGCGCCAAATTTTTCATATGCACAAAACATAAAGTCACATTCAATATGTCGCTTATAAAAAATTAAGGCTTCTTCAATATATTCCTGATGGTAGATATCATCTGCATCGAGGAAGAATATAATATCTCCGGTCGCAGCTAAAAAAGCGTCATTGAAAGATGATAATTGCCCTTGATTTTGAGTTTTAAAAATACATCTTACATTTGCTTCGTGGGCAAACTTAGATATTATTTCAGATGAATTATCAGTAGAAGCGTCATCTACAATAATAATTTCGTCAAATTTTACTGTTTGATTTACTGCGCTAGAAATAGCCTCTTCTAGATATTTTGCATAGTTATAGTTACTAATCAAACAAGATGTCTTCATAGCTTATACTCCTATATATAAATTTTTCACATTAAAACCGGGTTTAGAGTCCCGGTTTCTATGAATGCTTAACTACTAATACTCTTTATTACTCGAACGTGACGCTGATAGCTTTTCGTTTATTCTTGTTAAACTACCAGATGTGGAAGTTGTTTCAATTTGTCTAGCTTTAGTGTAATAGAAGTAGCTATCAGGTTCATTTTTTACGTTCACACCGTTGATAACTATACCCAAAACTTTTTGACCTGACTGAGTTAAAAACTCTTTAGTAGCATTTGCACTATTCAAATCAACCACTCCAGGACGAACAACTAATAGCATCCCGTCAGCAAGCTTACTTAAAACTCCAGCATCAGCGGTTCCCGACATAGAAGGAGTATCAAATATGACAAAATCATACTTTTGATTAAACTCATCAACTAATGAAGCCATACGCTGAGAATCAAGCAGTGCCATTGGATTTGGAGGTAAAACTCCGCAGGGGAGAACATCTAAATTCGGCAATACTTCTTGTGCTGCTGCACTTAAAGCAATCTGATCTACTATTACGTTTGTTAGTCCGATTGCATTTGTTAAGTTCCAAATATGATGCTGTATTGGTTGGCGCATATCCGCATCAACTAGTAACACGCGGCGCCCAACTTCAGCCATTGCCACAGCTAAATTAGCAGCTACTTCAGATTTACCTTCTTTAGCAACCGCACTAGTAACTACAATACTTTTGAGTGGTTTGTCGGAACAAAGGAACTTTAAGTTAGCTTGCAGTATTTGATAGGCATCACCTAAAGGAAAGTGAGGTAAGTCTCTACCAATAATTTTCGGAATATTTCGGTCTATACCAGCAGAAGAATGAACCTTGCTTCTGCTCATACTCGGAATTACACCCAAAAGAGTGTACTTCATTACTTCTTTCGCTTCTTTAACGGTCTTGACTGAACGGTCTATTAAGTCTAAACCAAACGCACCAATTAATCCTAACAGCAGACCAGCGGCGCCGGAACCAATCACAAATAGAGTTTTCTTTGGTCCTTCTGGTCTAGCAGGTTCTAAAGCATATGAAACAACACGAGCATTTGCAATCTTCTGATTTTCAGCAACACCAATTTCTTGAACTTTGGTCAAAAGAGTTTCGTAAGTTGTTTGAGCAGCTTTGAGGTTTCGCTCTAAATCTCTCTGCATCTGCTCAAGTCTTGGTAAAGACTTCGCTTGCTGTTTATAGTCTTTCCACTGTTGTGTCAGAGTGGCGATTTGCATTTTTAAACCAACACGCTGCGCTTTAGCACGGGTAATATCTGCAATTAAGCTTTGTCGTAATTGTCCAATCTGCAAATTTCCCTGAGCTACCTGCTGTCCACCAGAAACCTCTTGTGTACGTTCTTGAACAATCTTTCTAAGACTAGCTACTTTTTCCTCCAAGTTAATAACAGTGGGATGTCCGGACGAAAAACGAGTACGCTCAAGTGCTAGTTGGGTCTCAGTTTCCTGAAGTTTTGCCAGTGCTGTTTGAATACCAGGTGTTTGACTTAAATCAGAAGCAATCACAGCTTGTGAGGAGTCAACTTTAGCTTGATTGTTTAACTCTTGTAAACGACCTTCGACATCAACAAGTTGAGCTTGAGCTTGAGAAATTTGACTTTCCAACTTAGTAATTGTGTCTACAGCAGCAGCAGCTTCTTGTTGAAGTACAACAACCTTATTTCTTTCTTTAAAAACTCGCAGGTTAAATTCGGCTTTTCTAACTTTTTCTTCTGATACAGGTAATTGCTGTACAATAAACGCTTTAGCGCTCGTTGCCTCACTGCGATTTGCGTCTACATTCAACCTGATATAGGTATCAATGACTGTGTTAACGACTTTTGCCGCAACTTCAGGTTTACCGTGCTTATAAGAAACTTGAATAACATCGCTACCTTTAAGACCTTCCACTTTTAGATTGGCAGCAAAGTCTGGAACTGCTAGCGGTTTGCCTTTGCCATCTTCGAGTTTTAGCGAGCTAATCGTTTCTTGAATTACAGGGTTCGAGGCAATAACTTTTACCTGAGTTTCTAATGGGTTTTCATTTTGACCCAAAGCTTCCAAACGTCCCAATTCTTGCGTCAACCCAGTCAAGGAAGAAGTTCGATTTGACTTAACCATCAAACTTCCTTCTGCTTTGTACGAAGGTTTTAGCGATAACGCATACAGAGTCCCTGAACTAACGCATACTCCAAGTATTCCCACTAAAGGCAGCCAACGTCGTTGCAGAACCTGTAAGTATTTCTGAAAATCTACCTCTTCAAAGGTTGGTAAAGATTCCATAGCAACTCACATGCACAAATTTAATATATATAAACAATGGTCGATACAGCGCCTAGTGGTAGATGCGATTAAATAGATTAATACATCTGTAACCATATTTCCTGTAGCCCTATTAACCCAAGAAGTACTGTACCCTTAGTGCTTCTTGTGTAACTACAGGCACAAGTTGGTTTAGATTAAGCATAATAAACTATTCTTTTTCTTTTACCACTAAAAAACAAATTTGTAAAATCTTTACAATCATTATCAGTGAAATTATCACCTATTGGGGTAGCATTTTAGCCATCGAACTTTCAAATTAAAAATCTGATCGAGAAGATGAAACCCTTACGCAGAAAGCATTTAAACCTTTAAGTCATTCTTTAATACGTCAAATCTGAATTTTCTCTGTACCAGTAACCGTTACACTTAGTTTTATGAAGTTTGTGGAATGAACTTAAGTATTAGGTATGTATAAAAAAATACTTACAATTTAGTATAAGTAGTCAACCTTGAAGAATTCTCAATGTATAGCTCTTAACTTTTTATAACAGTATAGTATATATACGGTTGCTGCTGAGTATTAGACCCAGTATTAAGTATCTTATGCGTAAATGTACTTAAATACAATAGTAAGGTAATAAAAACTACTTTTTTTCAGCAACTTGCTTTAACGTTGATAGCAGATACCCATATTGTTCTCTACAATATGTAAGAGTTAGGAGTGAGAGTTAGGATTACATGATTTTACCCATAACTCATAACTCGTAACTCATAACTTTATTGAGGGCGCCAGTTATTTTCAGCCTGTTGTAGTACATAAGTTGCAACAGCATCAATTTCCGGCGCCGCTAATCGGTCTTTATAAGCAGGCATATTATTTTTGCCATTAGTTACTATCCCAGTAATAGCCTCAATAGAATCCATCTGGTTACGTTTCAAAGCTTTTTTAAACAGATTTTTACCACGCCGTACTATATTGCCGCCATTAATATGGCAACCTGCACAATTGGCTTCAAATATCTTACTCCCGGCGCCTATATCCGAGGCATATGCTGGTTGAACAGTAATAACTATCAATAATAATAGTAAAATTATTAATCTCTTCAACTTATTTTCTCCTTTATATTTAAGCAAAATATTGGTATCTATAATTATACTCTACTTAAGAAGTATATCTAAAGATAGATGCTATTAAAAATCTACTGATTATCTACCTAAAGGAAGTAACGAATTTTAAGTTATTGCGGCAATATAAAAATAATATGACATGTCAATTAATTAGTGCGGTAAGAACCGTAGTAGCATATGGCTGATAACATAAAAGAACAAATTAAAGCTGACTTAGATTTAGCGAAACAAACTGGACAACTGCGAGTTGAACGAGTTAGAGAAATCGTCAAATCTGCCGTTTCAGGGGTAGTTGGAGAATTTAAAGAAGGTTCAAGAGATTTACGTATACTAGTACGTGAAGCCGTTTCTGCGGTAACTGAAAACCTAACTGAACGCGGTACTGAAATCAAAGAAGAAGTTACTGCATCAATTGAAGGCGCCCTCGAAGCTGTAAACGCCAAAAGACACGAAGCAATTGCACAAACACAAGCTCAAGTTAAGCAATTGCAAGCGCAGGTAGACGAAGAAGAAGAAAAAATTCAACAAGAAGTAGACGGAATCTTGGCAGAAATCAAAGACACAAGCACAGAAAAGTCTTCACACGTCAAAACCTCTATTGAATCTGCTGTAAACGCAATTCAAAATAGTGACGAAGCAGCATTATTAAGAAAACGCTACGCTCAGTTACAAGCACAACTGGCAATTGTCAGAGCAAACTTAGCCGCGCGTTATGGTGGACGTGGCGAAGAAGTAACTAATTACCTTGAAGAAGCCAAAAAATGGTACAATGATTCGCGCCCACAAGCTGAATCGATGATTGGACAAGTCAAAGAAAAGCATGGGCAACTCGATGATAAATTGGGTGAAGCTGGAGGCGCCATTGCACGTCGTGAACATCAAGTAAAACAAGTATTAAAAGACTTACTTGTAGCAGCGACAAGCTTATTTAAAGACAAAGACACTGTAGACCACGGTAAGGAACCTGCAATTCGCAAGTAAATTAAATTCTAGATAGAATCCCCCCCTGCCCCCCCGAAATTCGGGGGGGTAAATTTATGCATTTAAAGCCCCCTCCAGAGCAGCTACGGTGTACACACAAGTCGTGCGAAAGGGGGCAGGGGAGCTTCGGATGCCAGGGAGTTATTGAGCAGAGCGAAAAACTAGGAGCATCCAGTTTTGGCAGAAATACCATTACGAGGGGCACCTGA